>OJNL01000031.1_pt1 | contig 102047 bp, 69 predicted proteins | sample 1597581 | NCBI WGS metagenome assembly OJNL01 (sample SAMEA2452133, study PRJEB22498) | human gut metagenome | biome: human feces; feature: human gut; material: feces | place: Australia | collected 2012
CACTTCCGGTAGATGCGTACATGAGCGCATAGGCTGATAGTAAATGCCCTGTTGTATGTCCACGCAGTTCGCAGTCCAGTGATTCCCAGCCGCCCAGTTTTTTTACGGTCATATATCCGCCTTCACGTCCGGCAAATACTCCGGCATTGTTGCGGAAACTGTGCAGCAAACGATTGGTTGCTATGGAGGTCATCCAAATAGAATCACGCATCATATTGTCGCGAAAGCGGCTTGGCAATAAACGTACGTCTTTTAAGTCGAAACTTTCTACCTGCATCGGTGCGGTTGTCATTTTTTTCATTTTCCCGGTATGCTGTCCGGGATAAATGGATTGAGCGGAAAGACCGGTTGATAGAGCCGCACAGATTGTTATTAGGATTAAACTCTTATTTCTCATAACTTTTTTATTAATTCTTTCTTTATATATACGAAGGAGAGAAATATATTACTCAAATATCTTCCAGCTTTTCAAATGAACGAATCCATTCCACAATTACTGGTTCATTACTGATATTCCCAAAATTGAGAATAAGAGTAATGTTTGTTGGCCTTTCTGTGAAGTGCGTTCCATTATTTGACAGATAGTCTGTAATCTTGAATACATAGATATCTTTTCCTATCTTTTTAGCTTTATTCGAATCTAATTTCCAAAACTCCGGAGCACTGGCAACGCTATAGCTTAATTGCAACCAGTCTTTATTTGCGGATGCTGGAATCTTGGGTGCCTTTACAGCAATATACGGATAGTTTCTTGCGTGGTAGGAAATCCTTTTCTTTTGCATATTTACTCCGGATGATACGAATGACATAAGATTATCTACCTGTTTATAAGAGCAATTGGCGAAAGTCCATCCTTCCAGTTGAGAAAGATTCTCATTTATTTGTCCGGGGACTTTTCTTTCATTTGAGTCCTTTCCCAAATAGAACAACAGGCTGCCGAAGCCTGGGTTGTCACAAGTAAATCCCGGTCCTTCAGGACGTATCATGCCTAATACAATTTGGGTATATGGCATTTCTAACCCTTTGCGTTCAACATAGTGATTGTATGCTATTTCAAATAATGAGCGGAAACGTCCCATTCCTTCTTCCCCTAACGTAGTCCAGTTTGAATATTTTCCGGTTATATCTTTCCAGGTAAAGAAAGGTACCTCATAGCCCAGATTGGATTTGGCCAAGTATTCATAACCTTTCATAAGGCGATTGTCCAAAGCACTATACAAATCCTTGCCTTGTGTCCAGGCTATTTCAGCAATTTCCGAGAGGCATCCTAATCCTAACATAGCATGTTGCTGGTCACGTCCACTTTCCTGTATTTGGCCGGATTCTGCTACGTAGTTGGGAAGAGTTCCATTGTCATGGCCTTTCAGAAAAAACTCTATGGCGTCTTCATACAACTTTTTATCGTTTAGAAATACTCCGAATGCCATTTGTGCCTTCGTTACTGCAATTCCCCAGTTACCGTTGGTGTAAGGTTTGGTATTGTAGAAAGTAGTAAGTATAGGTTGGAATACATTTCGGAACATGTTTTCTACTTTGGGCGTATCTTTTACATCCCATCCGTTGGCATATTTATCTGCTGTATATGTATATCTCATGATTTCTGCTGCGTTTACCAGCATAAATCCTTGAAGGCCGGCACAAAGCGGATCGTCCGGACCTTCTATTTTCTTTAGGGTACTTGCATACGCTCTGATAATCTCCATTGCTTTGTCTGCATGAGGCTCTTTTCCTGTGACTATCCAAAGAATGGCATTGTAATAAGCTGCATTAAAATCTCGTTCACAAGGATCTTTGGTATAACCATATTTACCGGCACGGCTGATAGTTTCGAAAGGTCCTTTTATGCGATAATCAGCTTTTCCCTCAGGCATTCCTCGCATGATGTTGAATGAACCGTAAGCCGGTTGGGTCTCATTTCTAACAAGTTCCCGGATTCTTTTTAATGAGGACTCAGAATGAAGTAAGCCCGGATGAATAAACTCTTGACTGTTTATATTCAGCATATAAAAGAGAAGAATAAATAACGGAATAAATTTCTTTTTCATCATATTCTTAAAATAATAAGGTTAATACATATTAGATAGAAGTCAATATGTATTATATAGCTTATTATGTGCGAATTTACCTAAAGCAGTATTATACTTTTTAGTTTTATTATGGAAAATCATTCTATGAATAGTGTATTATGAGGTTAAAATGTGTTTTCAGGCGGAAATAGATGAATTTAGTTACGATCCATATTGAGTAAAAGAACTTGCTTATTCGTTTTTATTTTAAATGCTGGTCTGGAAGAACTATAATTTAATAACATTGAAATATGAATTATGGTATGAAAGCATCTTTGAGGCGGTTGATATGTAAAGTAATAATATAAAGTAGAATTCTGAAATGAAAAAATTATTTGTAGGCGTATTATGTGTAGCTTTGTCTCTGAGTGTACAGGGCAAAGAGGTGAATATGACATCACCGGATGGAAAATACCAGTTTACGTTGAGTGATAGCGGTGGACAGTTACACTATTCTTTGACTTGGAATGGCAAACAGACAGTAAAACCTTCCTTATTGGGAATCAATGCAAATGTAGAATGGCGGGATGGAGTTGAAATAGGAACTGTGGATAGTAGTCGGAAAGATACGATCTGGCATCCGGTTTATGGGGAAAGAAGTGAAATTAAAGACTGCTATCATGCATGGAAAATAGTTGTCAACCGTCAGAACGGACGTGATAAGCTGATTCTTGATGTCCGTGCTTATGATGAGGGAATTGCCTTCCGTTACCATTTTCCGGGCGGACAATATCTGAAGATTACAGATGAGTATACAGAATATACCATGCCCGAAGGTACTAAAGCTTATTTTACCCCCAAAGCCCAGACCCCGTATTCTTATCTGCCTCTTGAAAACTGGCCGGGTGAATCGGACCGTCCGTTACTGCTGACACTGGCAGATGGAGGATATGTCTGCCTTGCTGAAGCCCAAGTGGTGGATTATGTACGTACGAAGTTCAATGTGTCACCGACTAAAAAGAATACGATTATATCGGCTATGTATGGTCCGGTAGAAGATATTGCTCCTTATTCTACTCCGTGGCGTGTAATCATGTGTGCTGACAATCCGGGTGAGATTTTGGAACACAATGATATTCTGTTAAATTTGAATCCGCCATGTCGGATTAAGGATACTTCCTGGATTAAACCAGGAAAAGTGATGCGTGAAGTGACCTTGACCACAGAAGGTGGAAAAGCTTTGGTAGACTTTGCTGTAAAACGGAATCTGCAATATATCCACTTTGATGCCGGTTGGTATGGTTTTGAGTATGATAAGGCTTCAGATGCTACTACCGTAACACTTGATCCGCGTAGGAATCCGAAAATAGATGCTCTGAATCTGAAAGAAGTGGTTACTTATGCGAAGCAGCATGGCATCGGAGTTATACTCTATGTTAATCAGCGGGCTTTGCAGCAACAGTTGGATGAGATACTCCCTTTGTATAAATCATGGGGAATTTCGGGAATTAAGTTTGGATTCGTGCAGGTAGGTTCACAGGTGTGGACTAAATGGATGCACGAAGCCGTGAAAAAGTGTGCTGATTATGGGCTGATGGTAGACATTCATGATGAATATCGTCCGACAGGTTTTAGTCGTACCTATCCTAATCTGATGACTCAGGAAGGTATTCGCGGCAATGAAGAATTTCCGGATGCCACTCATAATGTTACGTTGCCTTTTACCCGCTTTGTAGCCGGAGCAGCCGATTATACGATATGTTACTATCGCCAGGACTTTGGCAGGCTGAACGTTGAAAAAGATAATTATGGTGTTCCCCGTTCTAAGTCCATTCAGACTACACCGGCGCATCAATTGGCATTAGCAGCTGTCTATTATAGTCCCCTGCAATATATATATTGGTATGATAAGCCTTCGGATTCGCAGGACGAACCGGAATTAAAGTTCTTTGATGATGTGTACACCACCTGGGATGATACGAAGGTTTTACAAGGTGAAGTCGGTGAGTTTATTACTGTGGCTCGCCGGAGAGGAGAGGAATGGTTCATAGGCTCAATTACAAATAATGATGCACGGACGTTACCGGTTGATTTGAGTTTTCTGCCTGCAGGAAAAGATTATGTAGCTGAAATTTATACAGATGGCGACAAATCTATTCCTACACGAACGAAAGTCAGAGTCTCAAAATTCCGTGTCAATGCCAAGACTGTTCTGTATTTTAATCTGAGGGCTTCGGGAGGTTCTGCCATTCGTTTAGTGCCTGAAGTGACTAAGGATAAATCTTTGAAAACCTATAAACAACAGAAGTTGTGATGAAACATGTAAAAGAGATAGATAAAAAGTTACGGTAGTGGTGTGGCAGTATGGTAGGAGTGCAGCACCTAAGATTCAAACGGCCGAACCTATTAAATAAACATCCTCTATTGGGTGGTTACAGTTATTTCAGGATGTAGAAACTACGTTCCACCGGTTCGGCCGTCTGTACTTTACCAGCAATACCATATTGCCAGGCAACTACTGTTACTTTTACCGGAAATTTACTGCGGGGTGAGATAGGAGTGAATACAATTTGCTCTCCTTCTATTTCAGCCGGACCTTCTTTGATGTAGTAAGAGACAGGCAGTCCACAATCACTTGTGGCTTTTAAAGATAAAGAAGCGCTTCCCGCTTTCACATCGGGTAATCCTGGAAATAATATATACTGCCTTTGTCCTTCCGCATTCCGGTAGGGGATGTGGATACTGACTTCCTGAACAGTATTTTTATACTTCCGGTCTCCTGTTTGGCTTGCCAACAGACATATATCACCGGTACGGCGCAGATCATTCATACCCATCCGATAGAAAGATACCATAAATGTGGTGTCATTTACCTTTTTTACTGGTCCACAGATGCGACTGATTATCGGTGTCGCATCTGTATGCTCATCAGATAGTTTGGTTCTCAGGGAATCCGTACATACGGCTTTCAGGTGGAAAGTGATTCCATCGGCTTCCGGATTGAAGCGAGGCTGTACACGTACATGCTGTTTCTTGTCGTATGTCAGTAAACTGTCGTTTTGCTCAAAACCCAGATACTGTTCTTTCTTTCCGCGGCTTTGCGTATATCGTGCTTCAGTCGCTTCTGCTATTTCACGGTCAAAATACCAGAAAGCATCATGAGGATCACCTTTATATTGTGAATAGGGGGCGGCTTTGACTCGCTTCTTCTGATCGGGATGCCAGCGTTCTGCCAGCCAGCCTTTGGTTGGGTTTACCGGATTCAGTTTTACTTTACCGTCTTTCGTTACTTCATCCGTCAGCCGTTGATTGATAGCTTTTTCCAGAAATAGAGCAATGTATGCGGCTGTTTCATCTGCCACATCGAAATGTCCCCGTCCTGCGTCACACAGAAATGAGATACAACTTTCAGGATACATCATGCGGAAGGCCAGTGCCGGATTTACTCGGGCTTCCCACCATTCATATTCTCCTTCAATCATCAGTCCGGGTATTCCATCGATATTACGAGTACGTCCCCATTCCAGATTCTCACGCCCGTAGCCGGTAAGATTCGTACGCGGAGCATCGCCATGTAGGGAAATGATAGCCAAAGTACGTTCCGGATTCCATGCGGCAAAATTCCAGGGATAAGTAGCCATAGCCGAATGGCCTATGGGAACGATGGGGACATTTTTCAGTTCACTATATCCGCTGACGTCTGCCAGGGAAACCATCATTTTCTCAAATATCTGTTGTGTGCCTTTCGATACATCCCATTGCTGATCGATACCGGGAGTTATCCATACAAAGCCGATTCCCAGCTTCTGCATCTTTTCGCGGAAAAGGGGATTATCAAAAAGAGTTTCTTCGCTCATATTGTGTTGTCCTACAATAATTGCTTTTACCTGCATACAGTCAGCGGGTATCCACAAGAAAGCTGTAGGATTCCGGTTCGTTTCATGAGAGACGAACCCGTCAAGAGTCACAGACCATTGCCATTCCCCTGCCCGCAAACAGGGAGAAAGGAACAGCAAGAGGATGATTGAAAAAAACGGTCTATATCTATTCATTGTTCTTTGTTTTTTTACAGTATTAATACGAACGAAGAATAAGCCTGTTTTTGCTGTATTTCGATGAGTCTTAGTATTCGTTAATAATCGTTCATTTAGAGGCTTCTTTCAGTTGTTCCGTCAGCTTATCCATATCTTCCGGGCTGGCTGCCGATGGGAATTGTAGCTCTCCTTCTTTATTGACGATGGCATAATGCGGGATTGATAACATACTGTTCCGCCCGAACTTCTCATAAATTTCCATTTTGAAAGCCTCGTTGATGATGACATGCTCTCCTTTTAAGTTATAGTGCCCTGTCATCTTTTTCCAGAGTTCAGCTTTCTGGGGAGTATCGATGGAAACATACAATAACACGATATCATTTTCAGCAGCATATTTCTGCAAAGGTTTGATGTGTGCAAACGATGCACGACAAGGACCGCACCAGGTAGCCCATACATCGATAAAGATCACTTTACCCGGGTATAAGTCAGTAATTTCCTTAAAGGTGCGTACACTGTCCGTATTCAATATATGAATGTCTTTCGGAAGTTCGGCTTCATTGAACGCTTTGTTCTTCTGCATCGCTGTTTCTAATTTCGGCATTAGCACGCTTTTCGGATATAATGCTTTAAACTCCTCATACAATGCAGGAATACCGGTTGCAAAATACTCACGGCTTTCGTCTTCCAGAATGAGAAGTCCCATTGCAGTCTCCTGTACCCGACCTTTTAGATTCGTTTTATACCAATCAAATAACAACTGATTGCGTTCATTGTCATCATTCGTACGCCTTTCATGTTTCATGAAAATATCTATGCCTGCCATATTCGATATGACATCTGCAAATGCAGGAGAGAACACGCTTTCAGCCTGACTGACGTTTGCAAAATCCAACATCTGGGCGTAAGCGTCGTCCCATTCCTTCTTGACCGTTTCGGAACCTCTCCGGTAGTTACCGAAATATTGATTCATATATGCCATCAAAGCCTGTAAGCGTATATCCTGTATGGCTCTCTGCCTGAACTGATCGTCCACCCCTGCCACTTCTTTTTCTAATGTAGTGGCGTAGTCTGTCAGCTTCTGATATACGGATGAGGCAACCGTATCCTTACCGACGTTAAAGATATCTCCCCGGCGTGCACGCAGATTAAATACGTTTTCATTCAGATCAGCCAACTTCTTGAGGATTTTATTTTCTTTCGTCAAACCGTCAACCGGGTTTAGTTCATTAAATTTGGAAGCATCGATATCAAGCGTCTGTTTTCCCGGAGCAAGATAGATACTACCTAAGTTTCGCTCACCATATAGAAAAAGAGACAGCTTTTCGTTACCGTTTACAGGTAAGGTAATCTGATACGTACTGTCTGCATTTAAACGTAAAGTATCAATCTTGTTCGGTAAGTAAATGTCATCAGTAGTGATGTTATATACAATGGGAGCGCCGGATGTATTCGTTACTTTGCCTTCTAAAGTAATGCTCTTCTGGGTACATCCGCTCAAGAGCATAGTGGTTACTATGCCGCCAAGGCATAAAGTTTTGATAAATTTCATTATTTGTTTTTCATTTGGTTCATAATCTGAGACGCTAAAATAGTGATAAGGTTACACCGGGACAATTATTTCCTGCTATTTCTCCGTGATTGTTCATTTTATCCTAATCCCTTTTATAAAATCATTGGTTCCTACTCTTTTCAGGTCTTTCATCCGTTCTCCATTGATTACTACATTTTCAAATGTCACGTTTTTTACGGTTCGTTCTTTGTCCAGTCCTTCGATGACAGAGGGATTTTCGCCAATTCCCGTATAAGTGATGTTGCGGAAGGTTATTCCGTCGATGCTGTTACCCGGTACTTTGTCGTACTTCTCGTTGAAACGCACTTTCACGTAGAACAGTCGTCCTTCCTGAATGCTTTCTACCCGGATGTTCTCAAACAGAATGTTGCGAACGTGGTTCTTGTCACCGCAGTCTATCGCCATGCAACCTTGGTAGGGAGGGGCGTCTTCATCGTGTTCCAGAATATCTATGTTACGGAAAATCAGGTTCTCAATCACCTCTCCCGTAGGAGAGTCCGGGTAGCCATGACCACCTACGTTGATAGGATGCGCTACATCTGCCCAAAGTATGGAGTTCTGCACAGTGATGTCGCCCGAGCCGCCCCACCAGTTCCAGCGGTGGTTATAAAGGGCTATGCAGTCATCCGAGGGCTATTTTCAATATCTGTTTCATAAATCTTTGATTTTCTGACTTTATATCATACGAATGAAAAGCGAAGTCTACTCAATCCTTCCTTAGTATCTGTTGTGAGAATGATAGTTATCAAGAAAACAACAACGGTTACCCTATACATAGAATAACCGTTGTTTGTTCCATCACAAGCAAATCGAAACCTACTTCTTCAGTGTAATAACCGTATACGAATATTTAGGGAATACATACTTGGCATTCTTGCGGGCAATAGAAGCCTTTGAAGACTTAAACACTACATTGTCCTTATTCTCATACGTATTATACTCCGTCAGTTCACAATTACCGATGGTCTGCACCTCTGCGCGGCTACCGAAACGGAAGTTCTCAATATTCAGGATTGCTGCCTGAGGTTGGTCGGACATATTGGCTACATAGATGGTCATTTCCGTCTTTGCATCATTTATCTTAGCTGTTACGTCCAGGCTTTGGTCGCTGCTCGATGATTGTACCACATTTGGTTTCCAGGTCTTCATCATCATCTCATCGATGTGAGCGGAAGGTTGGAACCATATAGCATCGGGCGTGTAATGAATGCGTCCCTGATCCCACATATATTGTAGTCCGTGTGGTTGGAAGGTATTTGCGGTACCCAGCATCTGGAAGCAATCTCCGTAACGTTGCAGGGTATTCCAGTTGTGCGCATGTGCCAATCCGCGATCCCAGTCACAACGGCTGCCGTTCTCTTCCATCGGATGCAGGTTTAGCTTGAAGCCGGGATAATCCTTAGCCAGTTCCCGTTGCAGGTTGATACCCATTTCATTCAGGAAGGCATCTCCTCTGTCGGCAAACTCGCGAGCTCCCGAGTAGTGAGGGTCCCAAGCCAGCTTGTCGCCTTTACCTTGAGCAACGAACCATCCTGCCAATTCGGAAGAAAGCTCGTATTGTCTACCCAGGTTCTCTTCCTGCTGACGAATCTGTTGTTGCATCCGGCGTATTTCTCTCTCTTTACCTGAAGGTGCCTGTTCGAGTTCAGTCAATTGTGTACGTAGGCGTGCAATCTCCTGCTTCTGCTGCTCCGTGCCACCTCGCTTATATCCATTGCCTCCAATATTCAGCGAAGTCATAATCGACATATTGGGATCAGCTTCCCACGCAGCCTTTGCAAACTTCTTCATGCACTCTACATACCCTCTGGAGATGCCACGTTCATTATCTACCTGAATATATTTAAGATTATAGGGCTGAGGGTGTCCGTCTGCTGCACGCAAGGCTCCCCACTTCGAGCTTATCGGTCCGTTGACATACTCTACGAAGTCGCGGATATCCTCGTAACTCTCGTTCATGCTCATACCGATGATGGCTGTTGCATTAATGGCTTCGGCTGCCTGAAGCATCTCAATGAACCCAAAGCTATGGGTAGCATAAGGATTAAAACCACTACGGAAGGTAATCCGGCGTTCGTCTATCGGTCCACGCATCAGTTTCCAACGATAGAGATAGGTGTCCGCACCAACGTCTACCATAGAGCCATTATAGCGGAAGGCGGTGATGCCTTGCTTCTTCAGTGCATCAGTGAATTTAGTTTGAATAGGCCATCTACCTTCAATGCGTCCCCATGTGCCCGGTTGCAAGAAGGCAAATCCGAGGTCAACGGTGCCGGGAGCTTTGAGTGAGATGCCGAAGCTGCCATTAATAGTAGCCCCGTTCGGTGTCAGTTCATAAACAACCTTTTCATAAGAACCGTCACCTTTCAATTGATAAGGCTTTTCAGCTAGGATATTGTTGTTCTCATCACGAAGGGATACATAGATGGTAGTCGGTTTATCAGCTTTTATCCGCAGGATGCCATCATAAGACTTCCCGTTTTCGAACATAATCCCCGAGCGATAAAGGCCATGATTGGTAATACCGACCTCACCGTTTCCGGCGGCGAAAGAGATGCGTTGTGTCTGGCGTCCCATATAAGCCTTTCCGTCACGTATCAATTCGTATTTATATTGAGGATTTCCGGAAGTCAGCTTCGACCAGTATTTTGAAACCTGTTCGTTGCCATTGATCCGTGTCATCATAATCTTCTGAATGTTTTCGGGAAGAGAATCATAGACCAGAAAACGACCGGGGAACATCCATCCCGAAAGATTCTCAGGTGCGCCATATCTTCCGGCAGAATAAATGTCATTAGAGTTGAAATCATATTTCTCACCAAGATTATTCCAGTTGATCCTACTGTACACATTAGATTGATTCAAGAGATGCGGAATACGTCTTTCATCCAGCACGACGTAGATTTTAGAATAGTCTTTCCGCTCGAGGTTTAGGAAATCCACATCAATGTTTTCTTCAAAAGCTTCCCCATGAATCAGCTGGCTGAACATTCCTCCATTAGTCTGATTGTTGAGGTCTTCGATATTAGTACCGTTAAAACGTTTGGTAACGGTTGCGATCTGCTTTCCTGCATTGATGTCAATGCGAATAGGAGTCTCTGGTTGGGCAGATAAATTGCCTGCTGCCAACAAGGCCATTAAAGCGATAAATGTGTGTCTCATATGGTATAATTATTAGTGGGATAAAGTCAATCCTCAGTGTATCAAATAGATTTCGCCTCTAAATATACGATTATTGTTTGAAATACACTCAATAAATCGGTGGAATTGTTTGTTAATCTTCGCAATTGAAGTCAGATTTAGTATTACTTGCTTTGGATTTGGTCCCCAAAAATCGTTTTTTTCCACATATACATAAAAGTCCAGATAAAAGATGTCTTTTCATTTTGTTATAATTTACAATGTAGGCACTATTTTTATTATAGAATCGTTTTCGTCAAATTCCAGCTTATCAATACATACTTCCCTATGGAATCCGGCATTTCTTCCCATGGTCACAGCATCCGGAAATTTGAAACGGTGATAGACTATACGCCATTCATTCTTATTCGGAAGTGGCAGTACAGAATGGTGTCCTGTACCGAAAATTCCCTGCTCAGGCTTTTTGCATAGTATGACTTCACTTTTAGATGCATCAATAGGACCGACCGGAGACTTGGCACGTACATAGCGTACCTGATATTCTGGACTGCGGGTATCATTTTTAGACCAGGTAAAGTAATAGTAACCGTTTCTGTAAAACACATGGGCCGCTTCGCTATAGTAAGCATCATTGTCTATCAGAATCTTTGTTGTATTTGGTTTGATTGACACCATATCTTCATTCAGTTCGCATACAGCCATATAATAATTCCCCCAATACAAATACGTCTTGCCACTTGCAGGGTCCGTAAAGACATCCGGGTCGATGTTCTGTCCCTTACTCATACCTCCGGGGCGTACTTTGTCGATCAGGGGTTTGCCCGAATCTATGAAAGGTCCTGTCGGACTATCGGCAACGGCTACTCCGATTTGTTGTTCTGCCGTATAATAGTAATAATACTTATAATTGCCATCCGCCTGTTTCTTCTCAATAATACAGGGAGCCCATGCATTTTTCTTAGCCCAGGATACATCCTTTAAATCCAGAATAACTCCTTCTTCTTTCCAGTTCACGAGGTCGTCCGAGGAGAACGCCTTGAAAGCTGTACTTCCCCAGTTCGGTATTCCGTCAGTCGTAGGATAAATATAATACCTTCCTGTTTTTTCGGAATACATCACTTCCGGATCGGCGTAGAATCCCGGGAGTATCGGATTCTTTCGGATAGAGGCCGTAGATACATACTTTCTTTTATTCTTCTGCCAGTAGCTTTCCAACCTTTCTGCTTCTTCCATTGTCAGGTGGATGACTGCTCCATGCTTGGGAGCTGTAAAGTTGGTGGTTTTCATCACTCCTTCGTTAAAGCGTCCCAGGTTTTTAAAGTTTACGAAATCGAATGTTTCAATGAAAGCGAAATTATGTGGAGTAACACTATATACGTCATACATCAATACCCATTTGTCTTCACCGATACGCTTCCATACGTTAGGAGCTTCACATGCTTTGGGTTCAAAATCATACCATCGCGGGTCGAACTCATAATTTCCGTTCGTCCTGTCCGAAACAGCATGTTTGATACCCGCCGGACCATCATGGGCAACATAAAACAGGTGATATTTGTCACCCACTTTCGTAATGTCTCCGTCAATGGCCGAAGTCTTTTCATTCGGATATTCGAATAGAATCTGGGGCAGTGTTTCGATGGTGTCGAATTCATCATTCACATAAACATAGTATAACTTGTTTGCCTCATTGCGAAAACGCATGGTGAAGTAAATCATCAGTTTGCCTTTTTGTGCATCGTAAGTCACTTCGGGTGCCCAGGCACAACCTATTTCACTCATCCCTGCCGACATTTTATCGAAGCGGATATTCGTGCGTTTCCAGTTTATCAGATCCCATGATTTCATAAGTACCAGTCCGCGGTTATTCCCCCAGCCATATTTGCCGTCCCGTTCCCATTGGGTGGTCCGGTAGCCGTCTCTTTGCGCAAAGACGTGTAAATCTGTCATTGCAAGATAGAAAGCTCCGTCCGGTCCGCGATAGATATGCGGGTCACGTATTCCTCGTTGATAAGCAATTGTATCTCCGGCAATCACCGGTTCACCATCGTTCAAGGCTGTAAAAGTGTATCCGTCATGACTGACAGCCATGTACAGGCCGTGAGTTTCATCTTTATGAAAAACCATCAGATACGCACTCATGTCTTTCTCTTGCGGAACGGCATTCCGGTAACGGAATTGACTGAACCCGGCATCTCCTTTTCCGCAAGAAAGCAACCCTGCGCGCAAAGCAAAGAATCCTTTGTATTTATTATGGTGCATATCCGAGACGTCTACATCTTCTGCCAATACAGTCCAGGCATTACCGTCTTTGCTGACCATCATTTTCACTTTATTCCCCTGATTTAGCAATTTCACCTTAAAGTTTCGTCCTATCTTATTGGGAATGGTTTCGGTCTGTTCAGCGTTTCTATATACAGTGAAGTTCTTCCCGTCAGATATCACGCCTGCAAAAGCCTTTTCATTGTAGAAGAGCACTAATCCGGCTTTATTGCCTTTGCCTACCTGTACATCGACCTGGGTTTCGTAACATTTATCTTCGGGTGTAATGAGTAACAAACGGCCGTCAGCCGGCGAACTGCCTTTAGCATTCATCCGGAGTGTATTATTCTTGAAGGAGAGCTGACCGGGAGCATACTCTTTCCAAAAAGTCCACTGCATGCCTAAACTTGTTTCCGTAAAATCATCATTCAGATTTAATCCGTGTTTGATGTTCGGATCGGCGGGGAGGGATGCAGCAGTCCTGGTCGGGCGGAACCATCCATCAGGACTATATTCCATTGGCTCTATCAAAGTCTGCCGTCCCAGGGTGTGATAACCTTTCGCATAAGCGTGATATACCATCCACCAATTACCGTTGACATCATCTATCAGTGTGCCATGACCTTTTGACCACCAGTTGTCGGTGGCACTGTACGTATGTACCACCGGATTGTAAGGAGAGTTCTCCCAGGGGCCAAGGATGCTTTTGGAACGCGCCATTACGCACATGTGACTGGTGGCAGGTCCGGCTGTACCTCCTTCGGCGGAAGTCATATAATAATAGCCATCCTTGAATAGAAGTTTGGGAGATTCTAGATACATATCATCTCCTTCTGTTTCCCAGTTTTTGGGATATACCCATCCGTCGTAAACCTTCTTGTTTTCACCTGTTATTTTTAGCCCGTCATCGCTCAGTGGTGCTACCCAGCCATTATTGGTAAAAAGATAACGGCGTCCGTCTTCACCTATCACATGTCCCGGGTCGATTCCCTTGACATCCAGTTTTACAGGTTTACTCCATGGGCCGCGGATGTTGTCGGCATAAATGACGTAATTTTCGCCTTTGGAAGTAGGGTAGTAGATGTAATACTTATCTTTATATTTCAACAAATCGGGTGCCATGGCCGAACCTTCGTATTCGGGACATGCACGACACACAGGTTCCCAATTCACCAAGTCTTTTGAATGCCAGATTAAAAATCCCGGTGCATAAAAGAAGGGGGAGTGAGTCATGTAATAATCTTCCCCCTCGCGCATGATGGAGGGGTCGGGATAGTCACCCGGCAAAATTACTTTCGGATATTCCTGTGCGTCTGTTGGCATTGCCGTTAAGGCAAGCAAAATAAGTAGTAAGAGTTGTTTCATGATATACATCTGTACTAAAATTATATTTAAAGTTATTATCTGTTTTCGGTTCCTTTCTTCTTGTTAATACGAACTGAGAATGAATTGCACTTACTACCAATTGAAATAATATGGCTATCATTTGTTTTTCCGGTGGAAAATGTATCTTTGATAGCAATTGGAATGAGTGACTAATTGCTTTCATTCGTAGTTTATTGAAATAATCAATAGATACTTCATGATGAAAAAGACATTATTAACGTTGGTATGTAGCTTTATTACTTTATGTGCATCCGCTCAAAATACCTTTCAGTTGAAGACAGCGGGTACAGATCCGCAATTATTGGTGGTTCAATATTCCGGTGAGGATAAACCCGAAAAAGGAAAGAAGTTCTTATTTAATATTTCCGTAAACGGTACTCTTCTTTATACGGAAGGATTAAACCGAAACCGTCACGGACTGTTTGAGGTAGTATATTCCATTCCGGATTCTGTCTTGCAGGGCAAGTCTTCCGCACTTGTTCGTTTTGAAGCGTATGACGAGACGGCGTCCGTGGGCAAGATTTATGATGTTTCCATAGTTCGTCAAAAGTTGGAGACCGGAATCTTTACCGACAGAAAGAACTGGCAGGGCTTGGCTAAAGACTGGACGTGCTCTTCTGATGGCACTTTTATTTATACGGAACCGGACGGGCCTCGACATCCTTATGTCAATCAGTCCGTCATTGATCTGATGTCTTATTACGCTCTGGAAGTTAATCTGAAACTGACCGGTGTGGATAATATTCCTGTGGAAGTTTTTGCTTCCGCCAAAAATCTGAAAGCAGGAACGGACTTGAACAAGGAAAATATATACGATACCCGGCGTGCCCGTTTCACTCTGCAAAGGCAGAAGAATGGAGAGTGCAGGTTACTTATTCCTTTTTCCGTTTTTGATACTCCCAAAGCGTCACAGAACACCATCCGGCGTATAAAGTCCATCGCCTTCCGCCTGTCCGGTGAAGGTGGGGGCAAAGTTAAAGTACTTTCCACCCGATTGCTGGAAGGAAATTCTGTGAAAACAACAGCTGACTGTTATTCAAGACCCGGTGAACCCGGCGATACCATTATTTATCCGGTGACTGTCACCAATTGCGAACCGACATCGCAGTCTGTTTACTTTTCTATTCAGAAATATGGTTGGGAGGCTTTTCCTGCCACCGTTGAACCTGCACAGTTGGAATTAGCCTCCGGTGAAACCCGAAAAGTGAATGTACGCGTGATAGTCCCACCGGGTATCCCTGCCGGAGGGAGGGAAAAACAAATTTTGCAGATTTTTCCTTCTGCCAATCCGGCTGCAGTCCGGACATTAACGTTTACCACCCTGCGCAGCATGCCGCATCCGTTTACCATCCATACGGCTGAAGGATGGGATGAAGTGCGAAGGAAAGCTGAAAATTATGATTGGGCGAAAGATCGTAAAGAGCGTTATATACAGGATGCCAAAGCATGGATTGTGCCCCTGCGTCCTCCTTATGTAGCTAATGGAGACGGTATTCCTTATCTTTGCGCCACCACCCATGAACATGGTTTGATGAATAACGCCATAGCTTGGCAACTGACCCGTAGCCCGGAATATGCTCGCAAAGTGAAGCGGTTCCTGTTGATGATAAGCGATTATCAGAATGGTTTTCCGCTTACCCGGAAAGCTTCCCACCAGTCGTCTGTTCAGGAAGGGCACTTTTTCCAGCATCTGGCGCAGGCATACGATTTAATTCAGGATGCCGGAATACTGACTGATGTGGAATGTACGCAAATTGAATATACGTTCCGGCTCTATATAGATTTGTTTCTCCGTTATAAAAGTACCGGGGGCGCCAACTGGGCTGTATCCCAACTGACGGGTGTTTTCTTCTGTGCCCTCGCCATTCAGGATTTTCAGCTTGTGGATGAAGTGCTTTATGCTCCCTCCTGTCTGATAGATAAGTTCCGTACCTACACTATGCCCGATGGATGGTGGTACGAGTGCACCGTCAGCTACAACCTGTGGGTGGCAAGTGAATATGTACAGATAGGGTTGGCTTTGAATCCTTTCGGCTATTCCTTATTGACAGAGAAATTTCCGGTAGATTATAATCTTACCCCTGAATATGATAAAGTAGGCGCTAATGAAGACGCAGACCGTCGTAATTTGCATCACGGTCATAGTTTCCGTATTTGCGGCCCTATTCATCAGCCTTATGTCACCATCAAGATGATGTCCGATGCCTTGCTTCCCTTTCTTGATTATCGCGGTTGGATATTCGGCATCAACGACGCTACGGAACGTGAAGTGGGCGGAGACAGTTTCGAAATGGCCTATTACGCTTTTCGTGATCCGCGATATGCGGCATTCATACGTATGACGCCTAAAAGGAACGATTTGATTTACGGTGTACCGGAACTGCCCGATGCGGAACCCGCCGAAGTGCGCGGAGCTTATGCCGACAATGCCGGAGCACTGATGTTGCGTTCCACTCAAAAGGATGCCCGCGAGAAGATTCAGGCTGTATTGAAGTATGGAACCCATGGAGGTTATCACGGACATTTCGACCGGACCGGATTACTGTCATTGATGCGCTACGGACGTAGCTTCTACAATCCTGAAATGATATGGTACAGCTATGCCCCTTACATGTACAACTTCTATGTGCAGACCAGCATCTCCAAAAACATGGTTACCGTCGACTTGAAACAGCAGGAAGCTGACGATAGTAAGCGTAGCCTGTTCCATACGGGCGATTTGTTTCAGGCGGGTTGTGTAGAAGGCACTGCCGCATGGAGTTATCCGGCATACGGCGGACTCCGCCACAGCATGAAAGGTCCGAGAGATTTTAAAGAAAAGACGGAATGGGAAGCCCGCTATTTCCCTATTCCCGATAAACATCCGGAGTTCGGTGTGCTGACCGGATTTACCGAACCCATTTTCCAACGCCGGTTGATGGTGGTTGCCGATGATTATGTTGTTCTTGCCGACTATGACAAGAGCATGGAGGACAAGCAGCACCGTTTCGACCTACTGTTCCAAGTGAAAGGCTTGCTGGGACTTACTGCGGATCAAAAAGAGCATATCTCTCATACGGCACAGCTCGGCACTGACCCTTTAAGTGCCGCCCCTTTGGTGACGGATGTCAACCACTATTCCGTAACAGGAACTTTGAAAGCCAGCTTCCTGACGAAGTTCGGTCCGGATGCCGACAACCGTGGAACGCGCATATCCGGTGAAACGGGAAATCTTTATATGGACATTTACAATGCCTGGCCCAATACCCAACGCACAGCTTTCACTGGGCGTGCTCCCGAAGATCACGGAACGCAGCGCAACCTGAAGTACATGGTAGAGGGAGATGGTAAACTACTTGCCGAAGGTAGTTTCGGTGCTTGGATTCTGGGCGAAGGAAAGGTGGATGTTGATATTACGGGTATCCGGAAACTAACTCTGTCCTCCGCTACTCAACATGCCAACCGTTCTAAAACTCTGTTCTGGGCAGAAGCCATTCTGGAAACGAAAGACGGTAAACAAATTCGCCTTGCTGATCTTCCGGTTGTCAAGAACAACGTGCAAGAGAATCCTTTTGGGAATACTAGAGACTATGCCGATGGCCGCATCAATATCAGTGGAGAAAACTACAGTTGGGGGCTTCCTGCCGAGCCTGTGAATGCAGGTTTTGAAACTCCTGCTCAATATACCTTTGATTTGGATGGGCTTCAGGCCGTCCGTCTGAAAACAGTTATCGGTGGAGATTATCCTCTGGGTGATGAGGCTGAAAGGCGCATTACTTTCGGGGTGCGCATGGACGCTGCTCAAGTTCGTTACCTGACTGTTATAGAGCCTTTTGAAAAAGAGAATAGCGTACAGTCTGTATTTGCTCCTTCGGCAGATGAACTGATTGTAACACTGAAGGATGGCAGGGAACAACGGTTCTATTTTTCAAGAATGGAAGAGGAGGGAGGTATACCTGCTGTAAAAATGGCAGAATGGAAAGAAGGTGTGCTGCTGCGTGAAGAACATACAGTATGCGATTAAAAAAAAGAATGCGGAGTTCATCACGAGCTCCGTATTCACAAGATGAAAAGGATTGTAAAAACGGGGTATATATTGGTTAGATGAGGGCTTTGTTCTCTTTCGTGACAAACAAGTGGCAGAGGGAAGACCAAAATCCCCCTTTTTCAGGCATCATGTTCTCGCAATCTTTCATTATGTTCTCGTGATTTTTCATCATGTTCTCATAATCTTCTATTATTTTCTTATGTAACGCGAGGATTTCATTGGTATAATTCATCAACTTTTCAAAATTCTCTTCCAACTCAGCTTCCCGTTGGGTGTGATAATCATTGATCTCAAATAAACAATTGTTGATTTTTTCTAAGCGTGCTTTCTCCTGATAGAGCCAACTCAAGTGCTCTTTTCGCACTCTCTCCATAAGGGCATCGTCAGGACAAGATTTTAGTGAGTTAAATTCAAGAGCCTTGTCAAGTTCGTCAGTATCTACTAACGGATTCTCGTCTTCGTAAGGTTCTGTGTCTATAGAGGAACATGTCAAATAACGGAGCCTGATCCATTCGTGGATTTGCTCTTCCGGTATGCCGTATTTTTCGGCTACTGATTTTATAGATACCCAATTAGCCATATAGTGTTTGATTATAAGTTTTAAATCAATCCCTATACGGCTATAATGGTTTTATATTATAAAGGTACGGGGCGTTACTCAATCATCGGAAGAGGACATGTATATATACAAGATACATCATGTCGCACGTTCAGTTGCAAAGATACGTTTTTTCACAATCCAACAATGAAAACATAGATTTGTTTCACTATTCTGCTAATTATTTTTATTTGGCAAATAGAATTTTGTTTGGGTTTTAGTCCTAAATAGACTTGTTTTGTAATAGCCATTTCCAGGCTGGCACAACACCGATTTGCTTACTTTTTCGTACGATAACTGTCTCTTCATCCTTGGTGATGATAAGCAGATTGGCACATCCGGTTGCAGTTGAAGCTTCCAGAATTCCGTCAATCTCTCTTTCGCGAGTATTTTCATCTGACATATCCCAGGTTACTTGTATCAGTTGCACTACGGCATCATTGCGTTGGAGTACAAAATCACATTCACCATTACTCTGGTAATAAGAAATCTTATCTGAGGGTAATTTTGCCCGATTCAGTTGCATGAAAACAGTATTCTCTAAATTTTTTCCGTTATCATTACTTTGCGGCAGGAGTACTGCACCCCGTATGCCGTTGTCTATACAGTAATACTTATCGAGTGATTTTTGTTCCTTAATCAAAGATCGATCATATTTGGAAATACGAACAAACATAAATATGTCACAAATGTAGTTTGCCCATAGATATAGATCATCTTTGCCAACTTTCAACCCCTGTGACTTGATATCTTTATATATTGCATTTATTGATGTTGGTTTTGTGAGATTCGCCATAATACGCTTTACAAAATATCTTACTACACTTATATTTGATATTTTGTAGTGTTCAACCAAATCTTTCAATAACATTGTATCAAAATAGCCATGCAACAGTTTCAATCGGTCTGATTGGGAGGTGGTCAGTACAATTTCTGGGAATGCACTTTCTTGGTTATATTCTTCGAAAGCGACTCTCAACTTTGCCCTGTCCTGTTCGAGGTAGCTGTTTGTACTGATTCCTCTGAAACGGCAATACTCATTGAATGAAAGTGGATATGTTTCATATTCAAGTGGATATCCCCTCAATGCCGAACTCAGTTCCGTTGAGAGCATTGTTGCATTGCTACCACATACATAGATATTTTTGCAGTAAGTTTTGTAAACTCGCAATATAAAATATTCCCAATCCTTGATGAGTTGGATTTCATCAAAGAACATATATACATCTTTAATAGGTATATTGGGATACATCTCCATATATGAAGCAATGACATCATCCAATTCTTCGGATGTCATACTTCTCAGACGTTCATCATCGAATCCCAACCATAAAATATATTCTTTTGGCACACCTTTTTCGACAAGCGTATTTATGGCAATCTCCATCAAAGTAGATTTACCACAGCGCCGCACACCGGGGATAGTGATAATTTTTTTGCGATCTATCGGTAACTTTGTATCGCGTTCAATTACATCGAAAGGAATTTCACTCTGCTTGATAGCAAAAAGCGACTTAATAACATCTTTTCTCATGGGATTTCCTTTTATTTAGGACAAAAATATGAAATTCTTTCCTAAATGAAAGGAAATACTCAGTGTTTTTCTATGTTTTGTTGCCAAAAATAGAATGTGGAGCTCTTTCTTCTTGAGTTTAGCTTTGGTTTTGACCTAAAATAACTCTATTTTCCCTTTGGTTTTAGACTTTATTCAGTCTTTTTATATTAAATGTTTGTCTATACTTCAACGATTAGCTCTAAGTTGTATAACCTTTCATTTTATTATGCAGGGCAGCTTGAAAGTTTCCTGAATGATAAAGTGGAGTAGGAGTTGAAATCCCCTTCATATCAGAGTAAAAGCTTCAATAGTAATTGAGAAATATACAGGGAGTCACTTGACTTTGCCCTGCTTCTTTTGTGTCTTTGTAGTAAGTCTTATTGGGTGTTAACCTTGGTCAACAGGCTCGTTAATGAAGGTCGACAGGCCGAGCAACCAAGGTTAACAGGGCGGTTGACCAAGGTTAACACCCAATCATTCCTAAGGGTGAACGGGATGTTCCTTAGGAGGAAACAGAATAGTCCCTAATGCAAAACAAATTAATACCTTTGCTTTTAATCACTACCACATGATGACAAGAAGTGACTTCCAAAGGGAGGGGGCATGATGAAATCGACTGCAATGGGGCATATTTGCCGTTTACGCGGGGAAGGAAGGCTGAAAAACGTTGGATTACAGACCTATCCGATATATGCGCCAAATGTAGGGTACTACGTTATAACAGAGGAAGTTGTGACATGAAAATATAAAAAAAACGTGAGAGTAAGGCACTTGCCCTCACGCTGCTTTTTACTCTCACTCACACTTAATATTTTTATTATCAGTGGCTTATTTTTAAAGTGAGAGTAGTGGGAGTAGGTTGAGGCTAACTTTTATTTGTAGCCCTGCTGACTGAATGCTGTTTTTGGTTATAAATACTTTCTTTTTCATCGATAAAAAACTTCTGTTAGTCGATTTTTCTATTTATGGATTAAACTATATCCCGGGAATATTGTCATAGATACGTGTTTCATATATAGAATGGAATTAACTCACTTTTAAAAGAATAGAATTATGAAGAAGCAAATTTTAAGTTTGGCCCTTGCCCTGTTTTTGGGAACGGCTGTAGGTATGGCACAGGAAAACAGAGGAGAACGTCCTGATCCATCAAAACGCATCGAACAGATGGTAACTGACCTGGGACTGAATGAGACTCAGGCTAAAGAATTCAAGGCAGTAATGGAGGAAATGAGACCAAGCAGAGATGCTTCGGGCGAAAGACCTTCACGCGAGGAAATGGAGAAGAAACGTAATGAGGCAGATGCGAAACTCAAAAAGATTCTGACGGACGAACAGTATAAAAAGTATCAGAGTATGAGGCCTCAGAGGGGACAGAGAAGAGGGAAATGAGTTTAATGAAAAATGAGGAATGAGAATGAAAAATTTTGCTGCGCTATGTAAATATGCCCCGCAAGGTGAGACTTCATTCCTCATTAAACTTTATTTCCGGAATGTCACCCCTTCCGTATGCTCGCCCACAAAGATGCGTGCCATATCTCCGGTCTTATACCATTTAGGCTTATTAGGCATGTCATCATAAATCACTTCATCGTTTATTTGCAAGTTCTCAAAACGAATGTTTTTCACTTTCCGTTCCTTGTCATAGCCGATAATCATGGAAACTTCCGCATTCTCTCCCGTGTAGGAGATGTCCTTAAACAAAATGTCTTCAATACCTCTACCGGGGGCTGTACAGTACTTCTCGTTAAAGAAGATGCGTAGATTAATTAGTTGCCCTTGTCTGAAATCCTCAATCCGGATGTTCTCAAAACGCACGTTACGGATCAGGTTATTATCTCCCGCATTGATGGCGAGGCAACCTTGATAATCCAATTGTTTCTCTTTATGATCCAGAATATCTATATTGATATAATTCAGGTTTTCCAGAATTTCAGGATTCTTTGTGTTTCCATGGATACCGATGAATATGGGATGTGCCACGTCCGCCCAAAGGGTAGAGTTCTGCATAGTAATATTCTTGCAGCCACCGGTGAAGCCCATACGCGTGCCGTAAACTGTGGTGCAATCGTCGGAATTACGGCAGAATACACCATCGTACAGTACATTGTTGCTGGCGAAGACATTCAGTCCGTCTCCCCAACCGTAGGAGCTGATGACTTTTATATTCCGTATTGTCACGCCGTCTGAGCCTCCGGTGGGACACTGGGTACTGATTACGCCTTCTATCGTTACATTCTTGGAATTGACGATGCGGAGTCCGGCCCAGCGGTCAGGAATCACGATTCCTCTTCCCAATATTTTCACATCCTGTGCATTGACCACCTGGATAAGACCTTTCACTACTGCTCCTCCTGCTACATAGACAGTCTTTCCGGATGGTACGTTTAGTGTGTCACCCGGGAAAGTATGTATGCCCGGGCCGAAATAGATCAGATTCTTATCTTTTATTTTCTTAGGTTTATTCTCATCTATCGGATTGGCGAACAGATGAAGATTATGGAAAATATCTCCATTCACTTCTACCGACAAGTTACGCGGACGATCCAGTTTGAAGGTCATGGTGCTGCCGGATATGGAAGGAGTGATTTGGTAAGAGAGTGGACGAACGCGCCCTGTCTGAATAGTGCCATGGTTGAAGGTGACAGATACTTCCACTTCACCGGAGAAGTCGAAATAGCTCATGGAGGCTTTTTCTACCTGATGCTCTGCTTCTCGTACCTCATCTACTTTGACAAGGTAAGTGTCAACGGGTTTCCAGTCTTTTCCCGCTTCACGTACTTTGACGGTAAAGTCGTTCATTAGTTCTGCCCCTGGTGGGGCAGGGTAGGTAACTAACTGATTCTGTGAACTTGCATTTGGGATTATGCCTAACAAGATACCTATGATTAGTATATTTTCTTTTAGTTTCATTTTATGGTATTTCATTATTTTGTTTTAAAAGAATACGAATAATTGGAGAAACTTACTTAATCTAATTATTATTTACTACTTTTGGAAATTCTTATCACCGTAAATGAATAAGTAGGCATTTTATGGCAGAGATATTATGCTAAAAAGGCATATGCAAGGTGAAATTTCGAATATGTACAAATATGTGGAATGCCAACTTTGCATTCCACATATCAGAAGTTCTGCCGTCAAATTCACTTTTATTTTTTATTGATGCGGATTACCGTCAGACTGTTACCTGGCATCTCATAAGTCAATATCTTTCCTACCTTGATGATGGAAGTGACAGGTTGGATGTCGGTATCCTTGAACTCTCCTTTACCGTTCTCCATATTTTTGTTACCGGTGAGGACAATTTGCGAGGCAGGCTTCTGCATCTGTCGGAAGCCGGAGAGGTCGGCTGTGACTTTAACAGGTTCGTCGTTGGCATTGACAAACTTTAAGATCACGTCACCGGTTTTACTGTCTTGTACGCATGAAACTGTTTCGGCACCTACGATGATATTGCTCCAATAGAGGTCGCCACTGTTGTTACTGAAGAGTTTCTGCATATAATAGTTGATTGTCGGATATACATGGAGCTTATCAAAATAGATGAGATCCGGATTCCATTGAGTGTCACCAATTCGTGCAAACAATGGTGCGTATGAGGTAAGAGACACTACATCTCCGTTACGCTCCAGCGAAGTGAGATAAGCTGCCTCGGCAATTGCATTGAACAGAGTGTTGCCGCGGCTGGCATATTCTCCTACATACACCTTTGCTTCCGAACGGTCGTAATTGTCATAGCGATGTAGGTTATCGAGAAACCATTGTGGTGGACGGTAGTAATGTTCGTCCACTAATTCGGGTTTGGTTTCACGTGCGAATGCCCAACCTTCGCGCCAGTCTTTATCGTCAGGATTTGGTCCTACGGTGCCCACAACTTTTATTTCCGGATACTTTTCTTTAATGGCTCTCTGAATCATAGAGAAGCGTTCCTTGAAGGCTGGAGTAATATGGTCTTCATTGCCAATTCCAATGTATTCTAATCCAAAAGGTTCAGGATGACCAGCTTCAGCTCGTTTTCTTCCCCATGTTGTTCTGATGTCACCGTTAGCCCATTCAATGAGGTCAAGCATATCCTGGACATATTCATCCATTTCTTCCATCGGAATAGCCTGTTGTCCGTCACCTCGGCGACGTGCAGAATTTTGGCAACTGACACCAGCTGCTAATACAGGAAGCGGTTTTGCTCCTATGTCCTCACACAATTGGAAATATTCGAAGAATCCAAGCCCCATTGTTTGGTGATAGTCCCAAATGTTGTAGTCTTCAATGCGTTGTTCTACTGGACCTATGGTGTGTTTCCAACGGTAGATGTTGTTGATACCATCGCCATGAGTAAGGCAACCTCCGGGAAAGCGTATAAAGGCTGGCTGCAGGTTTTCAAGAGTTTGAGCCAAATCTGCGCGTAACCCGTTTTTGCGATTCTTATATGTTTTTTGTGGAAAGAGTGAAATCATATCCATGTCCACTCGTCCTTTCTGCTGGAATAAAATCTCAATAGAGGCGTTTTCACTATTCTTTTTTGATGTGAGTGTTGCTTCATATTTCTTCCATTTTGCACTGTCAATGTTTATTGTTGTTTCTGCCAATATGGAGTCTCCTTCGGTTAATTTAATTTTGGCTTCGCCTTTTTGATATGTACGTAGAAAAACAGAAAAGTCGTATTGTTCACCGGCTTTGATTACCATACCGTGATACCCTACATTGCGTAAACCTGCTCCCTTGCTACCCACGGTGAAAATTTCAATTGAAGCATAATGGCGATTGTTGGAATTCAGCGGATGTTCTGTTTCAAGTGATATCTTGGCAATGGCATTTCCCGTTTTTAAAAATTCCCACGCTGTGAATGGATGCCATTGACCTTTCTTATAGTATACACGTAAGTCGATGTCACTGGGTGAATATTCGAATGAACGGTTCTGTACCATTTCGGCATAAAGTCCTCCATCTGCTGTATAATTAAGATCTTCTATGAAAATCCCGAAAAGATCACGGCTGATAGATTTCTTTTGGGGTTGTGCGAATGCTGTACTTATAGCAAAGAGTAATATGTACAATAATGTTACTTTTTTCATTGTTATAAACATTTTTATTATTGATATTAAGATTAACATAAATAAAAGATGATAATCTTCTTTTCTATTCATTATCCGGCAAAAGCTTTTCTGAGTGTACCTTGCATACGATAACGTGCTTCACCATCCATGTAGTCATACCAGAAAGTGAATGTGCCATTGTTGTATTCGGCTTCTCCATCTACAATTAGCATATCTTCCCAAGCTTTCACTGTGAATTTGTTGTCGCTTATCTGAACGAAATTGATGCATAAGTTTTTGATTGCTTCAAAATAATCTTTACCCGGATCCCATGAATTGCTGTATTCCGCCAGAGTTTCTTTCGTTTTATCGTGGAAAAAACGCACTGTGGTTGATGATGCAGCGGTCAGTGTGCGTTGAGTGCTTATAGGAATAGGCATACCTTGTTCTACCCATTCTGTAGTGCCATTGGGAAGTTCCTCTTCTTTAAGCGTGGTTTTGGTTGCGTCCAAATGGTAACTGCCTGAATAGGAATTAGTCAGTTTTAAGGTAAATATTAACTCTGAGCCGTTTTCGGAAATCTGATAATCAGACGTTGACTCTATTGCAAAACCAATGGCATAGAGTGAGTCACAGTGCAATTGGGTAGTATTAAGACTAAAAGGAAAACGCGTATATAATTCTCCGGCTTTGAGGGTGGCTGTCCATGAAGTGAGGTTAATTAGTTCTAAAGGTAACTGTTGATATTTTACTGGTGCATCAAGCATATATTTGGCATTGTACCAGTTTACGATCTCATCATTACGTTTCAGTGTAATGACTACGTCTTTTTCCACTTTCTGACTTCCACTGGCAGATAGAGATACAAATGCTTCTTCTTCGTTGCCATAAGGAATATCGAAAGAAGATACTTTGGTATTGGCTCCGATGATGTAAATATCTTTTTGATATTGCTCGGATTCCATAGGGTCAATGACTTCACAAGCTACAAACAATACTGTTGATAGTAGTGCAAGTATAAAATAAATTTTATTTCTTTTCATAATTTCTTTTTTATAAGGTTTACCATCCTGGATTTTGGACTAGTTTACTGTTTTTATTCATTGCCGATTTCGGTATGGGACAGAAATAATTTTTGTAATCGAAGTATCGGCGGGCTTTATCATCGTTCAGGGTAGTAATGGTGTGGAACGCTTCACGCTCATTTTTTCTGGCCTTGATGTTCATCCCTAATACCGGTTTATTATAAGCATGTTCGGCGTCTCCCCAACGGCGAAGGTCATGATAACGATGTCCTTCGCAAACAAACTCGATCTGTCGCTCATGTTTTATAAGTTCACGCATTATTTCGCGTGAGGGTAAGGTGGTCAACCCCGGTAATCCTGCACGATAACGGATTTGATTAAAGGCATCCAGAATTTCATCTTCATCTCGTCCGGTCACTGTTATGTCGTTTTCTGTATAATTCCCTTCCAATTCATTCATTGCTTCTGCATAGTTCAGTAGTATTTCAGCATAACGGTATATCGGGAAAGACTTGGGTTTCAGAGAGCCTTTCAGATTATCTTCCGGATGAACGTATTTCTTACAGGTATATCCAGAATGGTTATAGTCTACGGCAAAATTGGCCGGGGGACCTGCATTGCCATCGGCATAATATTGCACTTCTACATTCTTCAATGAATTGTCATTACCAGAGTAAGAAGTGCCGGGCCATAGGCAATGGTTGAATCCCATAGAGACATAAAATCGCATTTCCCGATTGTCATACATCTTCGCGGCATTGGCTTTCAAAGTATATCCCGAAAACTTCTTATCTGTGCCAATAGGTTCCCAATGGTTTGTAGGAAGAGAATAATCGCTACCATCAGCCATATAGAAAGCATCGGCTACATCTTGCGTAAGATTTAAGCCATTCATACCACCCATCAATCCCGGCAAGGCGATTCCGGCAGGGGCATCTTTACCTGATTGGGTAGGTCGGCATGAATAGATGACTTCTTCATTCATTTCAACGGGTACATCACCATTGAATATTTCTGCATAAGAGCGGTAAGGATCGATTTCCATAGGATTGAATTCAGAAATGGGACGGGCGGCATAAGCTTGCGCTATGGTCTCGGGTAATTGTCCTGTATCAGATTTTCTTTTTGCAGTATAGAGATGATATAGTCCGGTATTCATAACACGTTTAGCTGCTATCGCTGCTTTTCCCCATTTTTCGTTATCTTTGGTTTGACTGATGAAGTGAGCTCCGTCACTTTTACGTATCCAGTCAGCGTATAATCCACCGCTGCCACCATTGAACCAAGGACTTGCCGCATACAATCTGACACGTGATAAAGTGGCCAAGGCTGCTCCTTGTGTTGGAATGGTGATTTGTTCAGTTGGTCTTGAACTATACAAATATTCTACGGCCTTTTCTAGATTATGACAGATGTGGTTTATGCATTCATCGTAAGTGGCACGCTCTATAGACATTTCTTCCACACTGGCGTCGACCGCAAATGCTTCGTCGGGTACAATGGGAACGGGACCATATTGCAACAATAACTGAAAATAATAATAGCCTTTCAGAAAATAGCATCTTCCAATAAAATCTCTGCGATCTAAGTCAGAGATATCCTGCACTTCATTGATACGTTGCAAAACGATGCTTGCTTTTCTTATTCCTGTATAATAATTGGGATAATTAAAATATCCAGTCTCGTAGAAAGGGGTCATTTCATCTAACAGGAACTTGATAGCGGCATGTCGGTCATCGTTGAATGATGTGAAATTTTCATCTGACGCTCCTTGAAAAGGGGTTGATGATAACGTCCATAAGTTTCCTTCATTGGGCAGATAGCTCGCTGCTCCATTGATGTATTGCTCTGTTAGTACTTTTCTTTTGAAGATAGAGTCTAACTGAGTCGTTTGCTTGAAATAATCGTCTACATCTAAATAATTACTACATGAGAATTGTATGATACTAAGTAAGCTGATGCATAGTATCTCTATTATGGTATGTATGTTTTTTATATATGCTTTCATTATTATTGCTTTTTTAGAATGTTACAAATAATTGCATGGTATATTTACGTTGTAACGGATAAACTGCTCCATTGTCTGATGCCTGTGCCGGATCCCACAGTTTCACCTTGTCCCATACATGTAAATTTTCTCCTATTAAACTAATTGTTAAAGATTTGATTATTTTGGCTTTATGCATCCATTTGGATGGGAAGCTATAAGAAAGCTCCACATTTTTCAGACGGATATAGCTTCCGTCGGCAAGCCAATGTGTAGAGGCTCGATTATTGTTTTCGTTAGCTCCGTATGTCAGTCTGGGGAAACGTGCATTAGGATTTTCGGTGGCAGGATCTCCCGAATACCAAGCCGGTGTCCAACGATTGGCTTGATCGCTCACAATCGAAAGTACGTTGCCGGTTGTTTCACCTGCAAATGGATAGTAACCACTCCCTCCCATAAAATATTGTACATCTTTCACACCTTCAAATAAAGCGTTGAAGCGAAAACCCTTGTAGTTCACTTCGAAGGCAAGTCCGTATTGAATTTGTGGGATATTGGAGAATGAGAGGGGGACAATATCATCATCGTTGACAACTCCATCACCATTCACATCTTTATATTTAATATCACCCGGCATCACGTTTTCCATGAAAGTCTGTTTGGGACTGCTTTTGATATCAGTTTCATCCTTAAACAACCCTTCGGATATTAGCCCGCGTAGTACACCATAAGGGGCACCGCTATATGCTTGATATGGATAATTGACACCGGATTGTTCCCAGTAATTCACTTTGTTTCTCGCTAATGTAAAGTTGCCTCGCAGTGTAAAGGAAAGATCTTTAGTTACAGCCTGAGTGTAAGAGGCGTTTCCGTCAAATCCCCAAGAAGTCATAGAGCCGATGTTGGCGTAAGGAAGTGTTGAATTCAGACCAGATTCTAAAGGAACACTTTCACGCTTTTGAAAGACACCTGTGGTTTTGTTGCGGAAAAAATCTACGGTAAACTCTAGCTTATTATCAAATAATTTGCCATCAATACCAAGGTCGAGTTTGGACGTTGTTTCCCATGCCATATTTGTTGAACCGATTTGTGTTTCACTGATCCCGGTTCCGCCCCAAATACCGGCACTTGTGCCTCCTACAATAGTAAGATAAGGAAAACGTACATCTTTCAAACGGTCGTTACCTACTTTTCCGTATGATCCGCGAAATTTCAGATAATTGAAGAAAGGTAATGTTTTCTGGAAAAATTCATATTGAGAAGGAATCCAGCCGAGTGCTATAGATGGAAATAAACCATAGCGTTCTCCTTTTTTGAAATTTTCTGAGCCAGTATATCCTACATTACCTTCAATCATATAGGTGTCTTTATAAGAATATGTAGCTCTTCCGGAAAAGGCTTGATAACGTTTAGGTACTACGGAATATAAATCATTTCCCCATGTACTATTTTTAGTTTCTTGGCAATAATAATGCAAAAGTCCCGTGACACGGTGATCTTTGTTGAAAATACGTTCATAGTTGGTTTGCAGTTCAAAATAATATTGCCGGTCTGATGAAGATAATTGCTCAGATATTAAATCGACTTTCTCTACTTTCTTTTGAGTTCGTAGACTTCCATCAGTATAGCGTCCCATTTTAGGGTCGGCAAAATAGAGGTCGGGAGTGATGGTATTTTTAATGGTGTGACTTCCGTTGGTCATCAGCGAGAACAATCCTTGTACGGATAATCCTTTTAAGAGCATGCCTAAATCCTGTTTCAGGGTTATATTTGACTTTGCACTGTATCGTTCGATGGCTTTATATCCGGTGTAGTTTAGTTGTACATAAGGAGACATTTGATCGCCATTTACCCCATAGGATGGCAACTGACCATTTGAATAACGAACCGGAACCATAGTTGCAGGCAAGTTTGCTTGCGCTGTCCATAGTGCTTTATTATCATCGCCAAATCCTGGTGCGTTTTGCTTTACAAACACAGTCTCCAAGTTTAGTGAGAGTAAAGTAGTACGGGTTACATTAGCATCTACATTGGCTCGGAAGTTGTATTTGTTATAGTCTACATTAGCACTGTAAGGAGATTCTTTATCTTGCTTGAAGAGGGCTTCATTAGTGAGTGCTCCTAAACTTACATAATAACGCGCGTTCTCTCCACCACCTGAAAGGCTGAAGTGGTGCTGTGTGTTCCATACATGATCTTTTAGAATCACCTCTCGCCAGTTGACATCGGGATATAAATCCTGATCTAAACCTGTTCTGTACAGTTCCAATTCCGTAGGAGTATATAACACATTGTTACCTCTGACTATTCGTGCTTCATTAGCTAGAGTGGCATATTGATAGGCGTCTGTATATTCTGGCATGCGTGGAGAATAAGAATAGGTCATATTCGCCTTGTAGTTGATTTGCAACTTGCCAGCTTTACCGCGTTTGGTAGTAACAACAACTACGCCGTTAGCGCCACGTGTTCCATATACTGCCGTGGCTGAAGCATCTTTTAATATAGAGAAACTTTCTATATCCGACGGGTCAAGGTCATTCAAACTTCCTTCAATACCATCAATAAGAATCAGTGCTCCTTGATTAGCTCCGAAAGTACTGATACCACGAATCCAGAATTCAGAAAAGTCATTGCCGGGTTCACCGCTACGAGTTACTGCAATGATACCCGGTACGCGGGCACCGAGCATATTACTGACGGATGTAGCGGGTACTTGCAGTTCACGTGTTTCTACATTGGTAATGGCTCCGACAACGGATACTTTACGCTGAGAGCCACGCCCTGTTATCACAACTTCTTCCAATTCACTGATATCGGGTCTCATTCCAATGGTTTCCTTTTCTTTGTCAGATGTATATCTGATATCAAGAGTTTTATAACCCATATAAGAGAATGTTACAGTAGCCCCTTTAGGAATATTGTTTATTCTGAATCTTCCGTCTAAATCAGTTATGGCGGCAATACTGGTGCCTTTTACTATGACATTTACTCCGATTAGTGTCTCTCCATTCTCATCCATTACAACTCCTGCCACTTTAACAGTATTGTTTTGTGCGCTTGTTGGGATTGATAGGCAGAATGTAAGCAATAATAAATATAAGTATTTCATGTTTACGCGATGTTAAAGGTTACTCAATTGAATATTTTCTGATTGTGGCTTCCCACCATTCGGTAATGTAGAAGTTACCTTCTCCATCATAAGAAATATCTTGCGGGTCAAGGAAGACTGATTCAGCCGGTTCTCCGTTTGCTTGCGGACTCTCTTTATCCAATGTTCCGGCAATGGTTGACACATATCCGTCTATTCCGGAGATTTTTCGAATAACATCTGCTCTATCGCATTCACAAATATAAAGGCTGCCTTCATCGTCCACACATATTCCCATCGGTTGTTTAAAACGGGCATCCTGAAGTTCTCCGTCTTTAACAGCACTTTCGGAAGGACTGCCTGCGTAAAGTTCGGCTTTAACGCCGTCGCCCCAATCGGCACCTGTCTTGGTTATTTTGTAAATGCTGTAAAAATTGTATAGTGAAACATAAAAGCAATCCTTAAATTTGTCGTAAGCCATATACCCTGCAAAGGTATTTGTTGGTATATCTAGAGTTTCATCTGCCAATATTTGAGTTTCTTCTGTGTTTACATTAAAACGTCCGAAAGTTTGGTCTTTATGGCAGAAATATAACCATTCTTGATTTGGATCGTGAGCCTCGTCCATCATGACGAGCGAACGAATGCGGTCGCAACAAGTAGTGTATTTGGGAATAACAATTTCTCCGATAGTGTATGGAGTCCAACCGCTTTCTTTTTTATATTCATAAACGGTATGTGGAGGATTTAGAGTAGTGGCATATACTTTTGTCTTTGCTTCATTTATAGCTGGTTTTCCCAGATAAACTCCACTTTGTACGGTGATGACTTTGTCATCGTTCACAGAGATAAATCTGACATAATTAGCTTTAGCTTCGTGGAAACCAAAAGTCATTATTTGGTTATTACCGAGCGCTACAATGCCTTGTGGTTTCCAGAAATGAGCCTCTGATAAGGTCCCATCTGCATATTTGGCTCCAACGCCGTCTCGTGTCCCTACTCCGGCTACCCATGAAACACTAGCAGCAGCTATATAATGGAAATTCTGAGATGCGGTAACTGTTTGGCTTTCACCTACGCTGACTTTTATCCGGCTTCTACCGTCGCTTTGTCTGGGGGCAAGGCAATAAATAGAGGTTCCATCTACATTTATAATTTGTGCTTCTTTGTCTGAATAGCCATCGTCAAAAAATACTTTTATTTTAGATGGGTCATTACCGAAGTTCTGTCCTGAAATGACTACTTTTTCCCGTATTTTCCCTTCTTTAGGAATAAAATCGGTGATTTCTACAGGTAAATCGGGGTTGTAGGGTGTACCTTTACTCTGATTTTGTTGATAAACATAAGTTTCGTCTTTACAACTGAAAACTAAAACGAAAATCCCCCAAAAGAGAGTTCCCGTCAGGAATAAAACTTTTTTGTTTTTCATAAATTAATAAATTTGAAATTAACATTTAATTTTCTTATATCGCATATAGCAGTTTAATGAATTGACGTATTTCTCTGCGGCTTTTGAATAAATGGCCTTCAACAGTACGGGGAGAAATTTTTAGTTCGGTAGAAATTTCGGAAATGGATTTTTCTTCGAAGCGATTCATGGTATAAATCTTTTTGCGTTGGTCGGAGAGCATCCCTAATTTGTGTTTCTCTAAGAGAGAAAGTTCTTTTGCTATAATGAGGCTTTCCGTTTCGTTTGTATAGGTTATAGCATGATCATATATATATGAGGTGATTTCCTGCTTCTTATAATAACGGCGCAGATAGTCGTTCAGCAAATTGCGGGCAATGGTGAAAATGAAATATTTCACGGTATCGGAACGAAGCATTTGTTTATAGTCCATAAGACGCAGAAATACATCTTGGGATAAATCCCTTGCTGTTTCCCAATTATTAATTCTATAATAAATATAAGAACATACTGATGGGTAGTATTCTTTATAAGAATCGGTAATGAGGCAGGGTGTTGTTGCTTTTAAGTCTTCCATGCTTTCGATTTTTGGTTTTACAATTTGCTGTTTATAGAACCTTTCTTTGTCAAGAAGTTCAATGCAAAAATAAGTAGTAAGAAACAGACTGAAAACGAAAAAAGGATGGAAGGTGTATCAAACTTATGAAAGATACTATTTATGTTTAATTTCCTTGATTATCAATAAAATAAAGCGGTATCACAAATAAGTGATACCGCCGGTAATATGGAGAATGGGTTATTCTTTATCGAATTGCTGGATATATTCGTTGGGGGTAGTACCTGTAAACTTCTTGAAAGCTCGGAAAAACGATGCTTTTGATTTAAAACCACATTTTTCAGCCAATGTGACCAAAGTATATTTTTTATGTTTGCCTTCGCTGACCGACTGCTTGAACTGCTCAACACGGTAGCTGTTGACAAAATCGTAATATCCCATTTTGAGATAATGGGTGAATATAGCGGAAAGGAGATAGGTGGGGTAACCGATAGCAACCGCCACTTCTGATTGTTTCAAGTCTACGTTCAAGTAAGCTTGTTGCTTCTGCATATATTTCTTTAGTGCATCAATTACTTCGCTGGCTTCTTTTTCACTTAGCTTCACATAGCTTTCCGTAGGTTGGATAGTAACTTTTTTCTCCGGTTGGGAATCTTCCGGTAATTTATCGGGGACGGTTGCGTTTACTGATACTGTTTTCTTGTTCTTGAAAACGAATAAAGAAACTATCACTATTATTATTATAATACCGGCATAAGCCATCCAAGAACGATTAGTTCTTATTTTAAATGAAACCTGATCTATTGAATCTGAGTCCAGAAACTTACGGATCTGGAAAACATACTCTCCGGCAGGCAGGTCAAAATAAGAAACTTTATCTTCGTTGGTCAGCACTGTCCACGTAGAATCTTTGCCTTGAAGCATGTACTCATACTTAATAAGTTCCGGTTTTTCGTATCCTAAAGAGGCGAATCGGAAAGTGATAGTATTTTCATTTGATTTTAAATACAAAGTAGAATCCGGCTTTAATTTATAATCGTCAGCATAGAAGTTACCATTGATCTGCATTTCTGTGATTTGTACGGGTGAGGGGATAAAGTCTGCCCGGGGATTTACGATGAACAACCCTTTCATGCCACATATCCATAACATCCCATTTTTATCTTTTAAGATTGGTGGTCCGGCATTGGTGTTCAAATCATTTATAGAAGGAAAAAATGTGTAGCGATTCAGGCCCTCATCAACCCGTAATAGTCCATCCCATTGTCCTAACCAATAAAATCCTTGGTCGTCTTGTATAAAATTGGGGCAAAGAGGGGAGAGGTGATGAAAATGATTCAATGATTGATCAGCCACTAACAAGCGGTTGTTTAACTGGCAGAAAAAGAGTGTGCCGTCTCTCCCTTCATAAATGTATCGGATAGCTTCTTTACAATATATCTCCGGCAACATATCCTGACTACATTTTCCTGTCTGGCTATCAAATACTGCCAAACCTTTATCCGTGCCTACCCAAAAGCGCTTGGCTGAATCTAAATAGATACCATATACGATATTGCCTGGCATACCACTGTTTGATGCATTGTACTCCCGGACTGCTTGAGTTTGTCTGTCATATGAATAAAGACCGTCAGAAGTTGCTAACCATAATTTCCCGTTTTCATCTTCTAAAAACATGAAAATATCATTCGATACGCATGCACGAGTCAGGGGTGTTTCTTTAAAAGTAGCGGTTTGAGGAGTGAAGGCGGACAAACCACCTCCACAGGTTCCAACTAATATATCTCCTTCGTATTCATGAAAGGAAAATATCAGATTGGAGCGTAAATTTCCGGTTTTATCGCCTCGGACATCTATGTATTGTATTTTTCCGGTCGCTTCGTGTACGTAATAGAACCCTTCCCGCGTACCGATGAAGCTATACTCTCGAGTAGGAAGAAAACTACGTACTGCAATGTCTTTGGTTTTGAAGATTCCTTTGTCATAGCGTTTGAAAGACTCATTTTTCTTCCTCAATATATTCATACCCAGATAGTATCCTGTTCCACACCATATATCACCTTGAGACAGCAAGATGGAGGAAATGTTGTTGGATAAGAGATCCTGTTCTGTTTCTCTACCATAGGTAGCAGAATAAATGATTTTTCTTTCGTTTAAGGATAGTAGAAAAATTCCCTGTCCGCTGGTAGCAACTCCCAAAACATCTTTTTCATAGGTAAGATTTGAAATGGGTACTTTGATTTCATTCCAGTAAGGAGCAAAGTTCAGGTGAAGTAAATTGAAAGTTATAATGTTTCCCTTTTCTGTGCCTATATACAAAGTATCATCTACTTTCACAAGACATTTTAATTGTCCGCATGAAGATAGAGTACATCTATATTGTTTGAGTGAACCGGATTTGGCATCGCAAATAACCACTCCATTTGGAGTTAACAACCAAACAGAATTATGATTGTATATCGCAATATCCAAGATACGATTATTATCAGAAAGAATGTTTTTCTCATCGATAATAATGTGTCGGAGTTTTTTCCCATCGTAGATGTAGAGTCCATTTACTGTCCCTATATAGAGTCTGTTTTCCTCATCTTTTTCTAATGCTTGGACAGAAAAGTTTATTTCCTCAGTAAATACTCGTTTTAATATACGTTTTTCATGGTTCATGCGAAAAAGCCCTTGGATAGTACCTGCCCAAAAATCATGTTTGTGATTTTCTATCAATGCGTTGACTAGAAAAGGAGAAGGAGTTATTCCTACTTGTTTTTCAGCGAAGGTGTAAAGTGAGGTATATTTACCGTTTATACGTTCAACTGTAGTACCCGTACCTACCCAGATAAAACCGTCGGAATCTTTATAAATGCAATTGACACGATTGTCCTCGAATTTGCAATTCGCTTCTTCGTTTCCTATTGAATAGATAATATAGTCATTGTCGGAAGCAAAGGCATTAAATGCTCCGATAAAAAGCATTACGAGAATTAATATGTGTTTTCCTAAGGACATAAGCATTTTTTCTTTATACTATGCAAATTTAGGAAAAAATGTCGTCTTTTAGTATTACTCGAATGAAAATATAAAATGAGGTTCTATAAAGTAAGAGAATAAAGTATAACTTCTCTATTTCTTATAGAATCTCATAACTTAGACAAAGAATTGATTAATTTGTGTTCTACTCTTTATTTTGGCTCTCAGAAAATGCCGGAATCATTAGTATTATAGATTATTCATCGTTATTCTTTCCGATGCTCCGGATATATTCATTGGGAGTGATGCCGATAGCCTTCTTGAAATAGCGGAAGAAGGAGGCACGTGAGCTAAAACCACAGAGTTCGGCAAGTGCTCCCAGTGTATATTTGGAATATTCGTCTTCGTTGATAAGACGCTTGAACTCCTCAATACGGTAATCATTGATGTAATCGTAATAATTACGGTTCAGATGTTGATTGAACAGATAAGATAAAGTATGTGCTGACCTGCCGAGCATGGTTGCCAAATCGGCTATTTTCAGATCAGGGTTCGTATATGGCTTATCACGAAGCATCAGAGCCTCCAGCTTTTCTGTCAGGCGCTGACATTCTTCCGTGCTTATCTTATTGGTTTTATATTTTGATTCTACTATCTTTTCTTGCTTTTCGGACTCTTGCACATTTTCAGGAAGCTGGATTTGAATATTTTTCGTTTGCTTCGCTTTTCTCTTACGTTGATAGTAAATGTAGCCGATAAAAATTAAAGCAATAGAGATAGCAATGATGCTCCATGTTTCTACAGGATAGGCAATGTGGACAGATGTGTGTATTTCAGAATCTGGGTTCCCGATATAACGTAACTTGAAGAGATAGTTTCCGGATGACAAATCATAATAAGTAATATCGGACTTTCCGGTCAATATCTGCCAGTCCTCATCTTCACCTTCCAATTTGTATTCATAAGTCATATAAGCCGGTTCGGTATAGGTAAATCCGGAGAAGTGAAATGTCAGGTTGTTTTGGGAAGATTCGAGTTGTATTTCAGGAACTTTTCTACTTTCAATAACAGGATGAAGCGATTTCTTTCCGTTGACGTAAATATCTGTAATAGTCAGCGGATAAGTGTATCTTTTCATCTGATTATTTTCCTTGAAATTCATATAAATCAGACCTTTGGAATTTCCCATCCATATATTGCCCTGCTGGTCCTGTACGGGAGGGCACAATGTGAAAATAGAACTTGGAATACCGTCTATGAAGTTGTAAGGAATAAAAGTTTCTTTTTTGTCGTAGCGGTAGAGTCCGTTATTGGTTCCTATCCAAAGCCATTTTTCGTCATCTTCCAATATGAACATACCATCTTTTCCTTCCAATTGTGTATCAGGTTGCAACCTTCTGAAACGGCTCATGGAGAGATCGGATATACACATACTTCCTTTGTCCGGTAGGAAATAAAGATTATGGTCGGAGTCTTCATATACAACTCTGATCTTTTCTTTATGAATAAAGTTTTCCGGGAAGATGCTGGTTTTCAGACTTTCGGAAGAGGGGTCCCAGATACACATGCCATTCTCCGTACAAATCCATCCCTTGTGAGTGGAATCAAAATAGATTTCGTAAACATTCCCTTCGGGTAACTTGGAGTTGGCACTGGTGTAGTGCTTGATTCTTTTTCCATCTTTATAGCAATAGAGCCCCATTGAGGTACCTATCCACAATTGGGCTTTTGCATCAGCCTTTATACAGAAAATCTGTCCCCGCATGAAAGGTTGCGGTTCACCAGGTTCGAAGTCGTGGATAGTAAGATCAGCAGGATTGAATATGTACATGCCGCCGCCATAAGTTCCGATATAATATTTATCCAGAAATTTGTAGATAGAGAAAATCATACTGGAACGCAATTCAGGAGATTTAAAGTTTTTGAAGCGTTGTTCCTCTTCATTTATATAGAATAGGCCATCGCGGGAGCCAACTAACTTTTCATGTTCGGTAATTGCAATACTACGGACAGGCATATCTTTGGAGTCAAAATACGGGAGATAACTGTAAGTCGAAAAAAGTCCGCTCTGGTATAGACTGTAATCCAATCCCAACTGATAGAAGCCTATCCAGATGAGACCGTCACGATCTACCAAAAGTGAGTACACGGAGTTGGACCGGATACTTTCTTCTTTTCCCGGTTCATGGCGGAAGGAGCGTAGAATCTTCATTTGTTGGGTCGAAATGAAATGAACCCCGTTTCCATCGGTACCCACATACAACATATCTTTACCATCACCGGACAAGGAAGATATCACATTACAGCCTACGTCGACAAAATGCTTAAACTTATGTGTCTGTATGTCGAAACAGATGATGCCTTGCCCCATTGTACCCAAGTAGATTACGTTGCCAATTCGGGTGATGTTATTGTAAGAGCAAAAATGTTTGTCCTCTACCATATTATGATACGGAGTAATTTTCTTGTCAGCCAATGTTAGAGAAAAAAGTCCGTCATTGGTGGATATCCAGAGAAGCCCCTCTTCACCCAGGGTGAGTCCGGTGATGACATTAGAGGCTGAAAGGACATTGGGGGCTATAAGTACCTGTTCCAGATTCCCGTTTTTATAGATAAACAGACCGGCCTCGCTCCCTATATATAAAGCACCTTTTCCATCAGGTAGAAGTGCGCGGACACCGTAGTGTATTGTTTCGGCAGCAATCGGTTCGAGAATATCTTTTTCGGTATTCACCCGCCAAAGCCCCATACCGTTTCCCATCCATATCTGATTGCCTTCCATTTCGGCAATGGCATTGACCCTCTTGATCTTTTCATTTGCTCCCGAAATCAGGAAATGTTTCAGGCGTGTACCGTCAAAACGTTCCAGAGAATTGCCGGTACCTATCCAAACATAACCAATGGAATCTTTATAAAGTGCATTCACTACTAAGTCGGAAAGCCCTTCGGTGACGGACAGTCCCCGGAATACAGAGGGGAGGGAATAGCCTGGCAGGAAGCTAAATAGCAGTAATAATAGGATGATATATTTTAATATGTTTTTCACTATATATTATATTTCGTTTCTATGTATTATGTTTCTGCAAGCAAATATAAGGAAAAAGAACGAAAATGTTTAGGTTTAGAATGATAATTCAGAGGACGGAAATCCTCTACCGATCTATTGGTTTATGACCAAGTCCATACCAAGCCCGTACCAACTCCCTGTCAAGTCCGTACCTTCTCCTTGGCTATAGACACGGAGATGATACGGACTTGACAAGGTTTCGATAGGAAGTTGATATAACCTTGATGCTTTTGCTATTTCCCTTTCTAATAATATGATCCAATCAATTAATCGTTAAATAAAATTCTACTTCAATATCTTTTCCTCCATATTGGCTTTTAGTTTGTACGTCTTCTTTTTGATGCTGATGGTGCAATCGGTGGATGCAGTGTAGTACCATGCCCCTTTCTTGAATTCCAGTAATACATCTGCGGGAGTTTCCGCCTTGATAACTACATTCGGGGTACTTAGCAAAGTGCCATATCCTAAAAAGAAGGTGCAATCATCGCCCTTTTTATTTCCCCATAAAGCATAGGTGGCTTGTGCACTCATTTTTCCGCTGATGCAGATATCCGTGGGATTATCTGATGACAGAATATAATCTGTACGTCCGTCTTTCTGTACCACACATATGCTGGTGGCACTGTTTTCCGTTTTGCTTTTTACTTCGGGGAAGCTTACTTCGGTAATGCAGCCGGGTTCTTTTACGGATGAGGGCTCATAGATAGCGACGAACGGCTGGTTCCAGGCTTCTCCTTTCTGGCGAGCCACAAAAGTCAGGGTAGGTTGTTCTTTTATATTATATGGCATCCCCGGGCTACGGCTCAAACCTTCCGTCATGGGAGACAGGGCGGTGAAAACTTCCCGGTCCGTTTCTCCTTTCATCCACAAGTTCATTGAAATGTCATCCTTGTCGGGCATGGCAATGGTAAATGTAGCTTTTATGTCTTTGTCGGTAGTAGCCGACTTCTTATCATAGATATAAGAATAAGCATAAAGGTGAGCACCGGCAAAGGCCAGTTCTTCGGTCGGTTGCAAATTCAGGTCTGCACCGTCTGTGCCTGTCAGTGTTAGGGTTTGCCCTAGGTTATGGTAGAAATAATCATGCATTTTATCACCACCGCGTTCTTTCCGGCTGCGGAAGATATCTACGTAATAACCGGTTTCCGGACCGGTAGTGACGATACTCATCATACGGGTCTGGTCGGCACGGCTTTCCGGTTCACGGAAAGAAACATCGCTATAGGTTACGGAAGTGAAAGCTTTTCCCGGTTCGGAGGAAACAGGGAAACTGGATTTAAGATCGAAGGAGTGATTACTTTTCATCACCGGATAACTGGAAATGCCATCCACGCAAACCGTGTTATGACTGGGAAATTGAGAGTAATATTCCAGATAATCCAGCCCACTGTATAAGTAAAGACCGATTCCGGCATCGGGAGCCAGAACATATCCCTTACCGTAAAGTTCCATGGATATGCCATTGGCATGCATGTGGTTTCCTTCACTGGCATTCAGGGAAATCATAAGACTGTGACGGGGATTCATTCCGTTTCGTTGTACCAGCCAGGAAACGTTCGGTGCATAGAAGAGGGGAGAGACATATTGCTCTATTTTTCCGGCTTCGATATTGGGATTCAGTTCCAATGGCTTTTCATCAAAGAAAGAACTGATAGAAACGGGGACGCTTTTTTTATTGTCTTTGGTTTTTCCCGCATCGGGATGGAAGCATTTCAGCATGGCAGTGAAATATTCTTCCTGCTCTTTCTTTCCGTTGTGCTGTGCATTTCGTATCATGCGGGATATAGGATGGGTGTTCAGATATCCCGGGTGGGTATCGCCGAAACCACAGATCATCCGGTTGGGGAACAAATATTGCGGAGTAGCGGCTACCGCTTTAGAAAGAACCGGCATTGCTTCCACCAGGTCATAATTCAGATTCCGGTCGAAGAGGGTAGTAAAGCTGGTGTAGTCATTCAGTACTACATTGCTGTATCCGGGACATTCGGCCCAGATACCTGTCTTCGGATCGAAGCCATAATCGGCTAATTTATTCAGACTCCATTGGCGGATACTAGAGCGGTTGAGTACATAATTAATGTAATATTCGCGTCCTTTGCCATCGGCATATTGCTTGTTGTTTTCCAGTATCATACCAATATTCATGACATAACGAGCCTGCATCAGGTTCCAGTTGTTGTGAGGAACACCGTTTGCAATGATATTGTCCGCCCATTTCTTGAAAGCTCCTGCGTATATATCCATTTTGTCGGTATGCCGGGTATTCAGGTAGTCATACAGGAAATCGTAAAGGGGAACGATGTCATAAAGAATATCTTCGTGAATAACCTCGAAAGAACTCATGCCTACTAGCGTTTGCTGATGGCCGTGGTTGAGGTCGATGGGAACATTCCGATAATAGATACCTGTCATATAGGTATCGAATACTCCGGCAGCGAGTTTTGCATATCTTTCTTCTCCGGTAAGCCAGTAAAGGAAGGCGGCATCACGGGCGATACCCATGATTTCACGGTTCAGGCTTTCAATGTTGCGACCGGTTTTAGATGGATGTACACTCTCCATAGGGCGACCGGGCAGGGCATTGTTACAGAAGGTCACATTTCCTTCCGCATCGTCATCGTATGGCACTACATCTTCCAGACGGGGACGTCCGTGGGTGGCGAATGTGCCACGCGTACCGGTATAGCGAACGGTGGGTGTCGGTGCTTTTTCGCCTCCGGCATGGTCGAAGGTTTCACCTTTTATATATACATCCGTAGCATGAGACTTCCAATACATGGCAAGGCGTGAAAGTAACCAGTCCGGTTGGGCATCTGTCAGGTTGGCATAAAGATCGGCACGCCTTTTCAGTTTCTCAAATACGTCTTTTGCCCAATCTTCTTTTTCTATCAGGTTCAGGGTTTCACTCTTACCGTTGCTGTTTGTCAGATAACGCGGATGGCTGTCCGGCAACTGCTGCCGGAAGGTGATTTCTACCTCCTGGGCTTGTAATATCCCTGAAAAGAGAAGGCATATCAATAAACTAAGTGCTTTCATATTCTATCAATAACATTAGGTATTTAAAGAATATACGGATGAGGGCGGATAATTACTCAACGGAACACGACAAAGATAGCGCAAGACTATGCAAAATATGTAATCATTATTACACTTTTTTAAAAATAAAGCCCCTACTTTTGTGAAAAATACTATTTCCTATGAAGAAATTGTCATTTATAAACAGGTTTTTACCTTCGTACAAATGGAAAGTGGCTGCGATAGTTATCTGCGGTATCGTTGTGGGCGGGGGAGGCTTGTTCATGTACTTGCTGCGGGCGCATACCTACTTGGGGGATGAGCCGTCGGCATGCGTGAACTGTCATATTATGGCACCTTATTACGCTACATGGTTCCACAGTTCACATAGTCGGGATGCCACTTGCAATGATTGTCATGTTCCTCATGAGAATGCCGTAAAGAAATGGACATTCAAGGGGATGGACGGTATGAAACATGTGGCTGCTTTTCTGACAAAGAGCGAGCCACAGGTTATCAGGGCGCATGAAGCCAGTTCAGAGGTGATTATGAACAACTGTATTCGTTGCCATACGCAGTTGAATGCGGAGTTTGTGAAAACCGGGAAAATAGATTATATGATGTCTCAGGTAGGCGAGGGTAAGGCTTGTTGGGATTGTCACCAGGATGTGCCGCATGGCGGAAGCAACTCGTTGTCATCCACTCCCAATGCACTGGTACCTTATCCTGAATCGCCCGTTCCGGGCTGGCTGCAAAAGATGCTTAAGAAATAATGAAATAAAATCAATATACTTATGGAAAAGAAATTGAAATCATGGCAAGGCTGGCTGCTGTTCGGTGGTTCGATGGTAGTCGTGTTTGTATTAGGATTATGTGTTTCCGCGCTGATGGAGAGGCGGGCGGAATTAGAAAGCGTGTTCAATAACCGCAGGACTGTTATTACAGGCATTGAAGCCCGTAATGAAGTGTTCAAAAGTGATTTCCCCCGTGAATATCAGACCTGGACGGAAACAGCGAAGACGGATTTCCAGAGTGAGTTCAATGGAAACATTGCGGTCGATGTATTGGAAAAACGTCCCGAAATGGTGGTTCTGTGGGCAGGATATGCTTTCTCAAAGGACTATTCGACTCCGCGTGGGCACATGCATGCGATAGAGGATATTACGGCAAGCCTTCGTACGGGGGCGCCTGCTACTCCCGAAGATGGTCCGCAACCGTCTACCTGCTGGACTTGTAAGAGCCCGGATGTTCCCCGTATGATGGAGGCTATCGGTGTGGATGCGTTCTATAATAATAAGTGGGGAGCAATGGGTGATGAGATTGTAAATCCTATCGGATGCGCCGATTGCCACGAACCGGAAAATATGAATCTGCACATCAGCCGTCCGGCTTTGATCGAGGCTTTTGCACGCCAAGGCAGAGATATAACAAAAGCTACTCCGCAGGAAATGCGCTCGCTGGTTTGTGCGCAGTGCCACGTGGAATATTACTTCAAGGGTGATGGCAAGTACCTGACTTTCCCTTGGGATAAAGGCTTTACTGTGGAAGATATGGAGGCTTATTATGATAATGAAGGTTTCTATGATTATATTCATAAACTGAGTCGTGCTCCGATATTGAAAGCGCAGCATCCTGATTATGAAATCTGTCAGATGGGTATTCACGGTCAGAGAGGTGTGTCATGTGCAGATTGTCACATGCCTTATAAGAGCGAAGGTGGTGTGAAATTCAGTGATCACCATATTCAAAGCCCGTTGGCGATGATTGACCGTACTTGTCAGACTTGCCACCGCGAAAGTGAAGAAACATTGCGTAACAATGTGTACGAACGCCAACTTAAGGCTAACGAAATACGTAACCGTTTGGAACAGGAACTTGCCAAGGCTCATATCGAGGCTAAGTTTGCATGGGACAAGGGGGCTACGGAAGATCAGATGAAAGATGTACTTGCCCTTATCCGTCAGGCGCAGTGGCGTTGGGATTTCGGTGTGGCTTCTCACGGTGGTTCTTTCCATGCTCCGCAGGAAATCCAACGTATCCTTTCACATGGATTGGACAAGGCTATGCAGGCTCGTCTGGCTGTATCAAGAGTATTGGCTAAGCATGGCTTTACGGATGATGTGCCGATGCCGGACATTTCAACCAAAGAGAAAGCACAACAATATATTGGTCTCGACATGGATGCGGAAAGAGCTGCTAAAGAGAAATTCCTGAAAACAACTGTACCTGCATGGCTGGAAAAAGCGAAAGCTAACGGTCGCCTGGCCCAGAAATAAAACAGAGATATGTGGATCAGACCGTGGGGATTTAAAGAAGGATGCCTGATAGGCGCAGGACTGTTGGTGACAGGGTGGCTGCTACAGATTACAATCGGTGAAATAGATTGGAGTTTGTTTGCCTGTCCGGTGAATATCATAGTTCTGGTTTTATATATAGCCGGAATAGTTGCCATGCATTGCTTGCGCAAGCGTGTTTATTTCTTCAGCTGGATAAGCCATTATACATCGGCTGTCTCTTCTCTTTTATGGGTGGCGGGCATTACGGTGGTGATGGGACTTATCCGTCAGGTCCCTTCCGGTCATCCGGCAGATGTGCTCGGTTTCTCACGAATGCTTTCGGCATGGCCTTTTATATTGCTTTATATCTGGATGGTGACTGTACTGGGGCTGACTACGCTTCGTGCCGGATTTCCATTCAGATGGAAGAAGCTTGCTTTCCTTTTGAATCATGCCGGGCTGTTTATTGCCCTGATTACGGCAACCTTGGGAAATGCCGATATGCAGCGGTTGAAAATGACCACCCGGATAGATAATGCCGAATGGCGTGCAATGGATGAGTACGGCAAATTGATAGAACTTCCGCTGGCCATTGAACTGAAAGACTTCACGATTGACGAGTATCCTCCGAAACTGATGCTGATTGATAATGAAACAGGACGTACATTGCCAGAGAAAGCACCGGAACATTTGTTGCTGGAAGAAGGTGTAACGGAGGGGCAGCTGTCCGATTGGCTGGTGACTATCCGGCAAACGATTCCCTGGGCGGCTTCTGTGGCTACGGAAGATACGGTGAAGTTTACCGAATTCCATTCGATGGGAGCCACGTACGCCGTTTATTTGCAGGCTATCAATCAAAAGACGAAAACTGCAAAGGAGGGGTGGGTAAGTTGCGGTAGTTTTATTTTCCCATATAAAGCATTGCGTCTGGATTCGTTGACAAGCCTTATCATGCCGGAACGCGAACCGCAGCGTTTTGCATCTACAGTGAAAGTATACACGGAAGACGGCAAACAGGTGGAAGATACGATTGCAGTGAACCATCCTCTGAATGTGGCCGGATGGAATATTTATCAATTGAGTTATGATGATACGAAAGGGCGCTGGAGCGATATCAGTGTGTTCGAACTGGTACGTGATCCGTGGTTGCCTGCTGTCTATGCAGGTATTATCATGATGGTGCTGGGAGCTATCTGTCTGTTTGTTAATGCACAAAAAAGAAAAGAGGAGGACGCTGAATGACGTGGGATTATTTTGTACCGTTTTCAATTGCCGCCCTGCACTTCTGGGGATTCGGTGCCTTTGCCGCCTGGCGCGGAAGAAAACCGTATATTGTTGGCGGGCTTACCTTGATTGGGCTTGCTATCTTCTTCAGCTTTATTGTGGGAATGTGGATTTCCCTGGAACGTCCGCCTATGCGGACGATGGGAGAGACGCGCTTGTGGTACTCTTTCTTTCTTCCACTGGCAGGACTTATCACATACAGCCGTTGGAGGTATAAGTGGATACTCAGTTTCAGTTTTATCCTGTCACTGGTATTTATCTGTATCAATATCTTCAAACCGGAAATACATAACAAAACTTTGATGCCGGCTTTGCAAAGTCCGTGGTTTACGCCGCATGTCATCGTATATATGTTTGCCTATGCTATGCTGGGTGCGGCTACCGTGATGGCTATTTACCTGCTCTGGTTCAAGAAGAAGCCGATTGACAGCCGGGAGATGGACCTATGCGATAATCTGACTTATGTAGGATTGGCATTCATGACATTAGGCATGCTGTCGGGGGCTATATGGGCAAAAGAGGCGTGGGGACATTACTGGTCGTGGGACCCGAAAGAGACATGGGCGGCAGCTACGTGGTTTTCCTATCTGATTTATATACATTTCCGCCTTGGAAAACCTTTGTTACACCGTAAGGCCTTAATTTTACTTCTGATATCATTTGTTTTGCTGCAAATGTGCTGGTACGGCATCAACTATCTGCCCTCTGCACAGGGAGTCAGCATTCATACGTATAATTTAAACTGATAATCATTATGAAAACTACTTATTGGGCAATGCTTCTCATGCTTTTGCCAAGCATGGCGTATACGCAAACTACAGAAAAAGAGAATGAATTTACAATGTCCATTCAGATCAGACCTCGTGCGGAGTATCGCAACGGTGTCTTGTCTCCTCGTGATGAGGGAGCGGAACCTGCGGGATTCATCAATAACCGTGCACGCCTTTCTATGGAGTACAAGCGTTCTGATTTGCAAATGAAAATCTCGGCTCAGCATGTGGGGGTATGGGGACAAGATCCGCAGATTGACAAGAATGGACGTTTCATCATGAACGAGGCATGGGCTAAACTGAATTTCGGTAAAAACTTCTTTGCACAATTAGGTCGTCAGACCCTTTCGTACGATGACGAGCGCATTTTGGGCGGACTGGATTGGAACATAGCCGGACGTTATCATGATGCATTGAAACTGGGTTATGCCGATCCCAACAACCAACTGCATATGATCCTTGCTTTCAACCAGAATGACGAGACTAAGATAGGCGGTACCTATTACGTGCAGGCCGGAGCACAGCCTTACAAGAATATGCAGACACTCTGGTATCACTATAAATCCGATTATACTCCCTTTGATGCATCCTTACTGTTCATGAATCTGGGATTGGAAACCGGAGATGCCGCTACTAAAGAGTCTCACACCCGTTATCTGCAAACGATGGGAACTTATATCACCTACAGGGAAAAAGGGTGGAATGTAGACGGCGCCTTCTATTATCAGACGGGCAAGAACCAAAATGTGCAGAAGGTATCTGCTTTCATGGCCAGCCTGCAAGTGGCTTATGCTTTCCCATACAATCTTAAACCGACTTGGATCGTAGTGGCAAGCGCCGATTATCTAAGTGGAAACAGCGGTGACAGTGACAAGTACAAGGCATTCAATGTTCTATATGGCACACATCATAAGTTTTACGGAGCTATGGATTATTTTTATGCGTCCGACTTTAAACCCGGATATGCTCCCGGCTTGTTTGACAAACGTCTGGGTTTACGTTTCCGTGCTTCCGATAAGGTGGATATGGATTTGAACTACCATCATTTCTCAACTGCGGTGAAATTGCCGGGGTTGAAGAAAGCATTAGGTTCGGAAGTCGATTATCAAATAAATTGGTCGGTGATGAAGGATGTGAAACTCTCCGCCGGATACTCCATTATGCGCGGAACGGAGACGATGGACGTTGTGAAAGGCGGCAATCATAAAAGCTGGCAAGACTGGGGATGGGTATCTGTCAATATCAACCCCAGAGTGCTGTTTGTGAAGTGGTAAAACAAGAATAAATGAAGGTACGTATCAGGAGAAAGCTCCTATACGTACCTTTCTAATATAGTTTCATTGAGTATCTGCACTGTCTTTCCATCCATATCTATAATTCCTTCCTTTATCATTTTATTAATTTCCTTCGATAGTGCAGGGCGGGTTACATTCAGATATTCGGCAAGGGTTGCCTGATTGTGAATGATGTTGACCGTTGAAGAATTCTTTTTCTTGTGTTCCAGTAAGTAGACAACGAAACGTTCACGCACTGTTTTTCGTGATAGGGTTTTCAGGCGGGATACTGTGCAGACATTACAATTGCCCGTGATGCAAAGAAAGTTGTGTAATATTTTAGGTTCCTCGCTGATAAGCTTAAACATGGACTCTTTGCTGGCGGTGAGTAGGATACTGTCTTCCATGGCGGTAAAGGTTGCCGGCAGTACTCCGTCTGAACTGAATAAATGAGGAGTGGCGAATGCACGTGCCGCAACGATATATTCTATCATGACTTCATTTCCCAATCCGTCAATAATATCTACTCGTAGTTTCCCCTCCAACAATACATATAATTTCTTGCAGAGTGTTCCCTGGGTGGCAATGATATCTTTTTTGTCGACCGAGTACAGGGAGATATCCAATCTGTCGAGCAACGAATGCTTGATGTTAAGGGGAAGGTCACGAAACAGCGGAATCTGGAAAAGTAATTCCTGATGTTTGTCGGTTAATGTTATTTTCCTCATTATATTAGGTAGTTGGTTGTACAAAGATACGATGAAAAAGTAGAATTAAAAATATTTCTTCGAATTCTCCTCATTAATAAGCATTTCTTTTCCTTCTATTTGTATGCAGCCCTCGTTACTCAACTCGGATATGGCACGTGCCAATGACGGACGGGCTACCCCAAGTATATGTGCCACTTCCTGTTGGGAACCGATGCCTCCATGCATCTTTACATAATTGAGTAATCTGGATTTCAGGCTTTGCAAGGCAAACTCGTTCAGTTTCTTGGATAGAAACAGGCTCCGGTCGGAAATCAACTTCAGGAAATTCTGCATGACGACCGGGTACTGGTGCATGAATTCCAGAAAAGCATCCTTATTCAGAATCAATACTTCCGAGGTTTCCAGGGTTTCGATATTCACCGGGAAACGGTTTTCGGAAGCGAAGATGAAAGCCGGTGCAAGGAGTTTCGGGGCACGGAGGGTCTCTATGGTGAGTTGTTTTCCTTCTGCACTGACCATTTGCGTACGCACTGTCCCATTGCACAGAATATAGAGAGAACGGTAAATGTCTCCCTGCATGGCGATAAACTCTCCCGGTTTATAAGATTTAAGGGTATGTTGGTGAGAGAGAACGAACCGTAATAGCGTTTCCTCTGTTATACCTTGAAACAATGGCATCTGTAATAATATATGTGGTTCCATTCTTTTTTAAGTTTTTTGTGATTGGGTGTAACATACGTGACAATTTATCTGCCATAAACTCTCCATCTTTGCACAAAGATAATGCAAATGTATTTTATAGATGCCCGATTACAATTAATTTATAGTATGGTAAATGATAATTTATCGGTGAGAGAATTGTTACGCGGAAGTATCTTAAATTCTCCTCCTCCGTCGGAGGAGGAGTACCCGTAGGGGGAGGTGGTAGGTGAAACAATAAAATACCTATGAATAATAAGATAAAGGAATTTTTCTCTCACCTACCACCCCGCCCGTTGGGCACCCCTCCTCCAACTGGAAGAGGGGAATTGAGATAGTCAGAATATCAATAGCTACGCCGATAAATTATTATTTATAGAACAACCTAATTTTGCATGAGTATTTAACTAAATAAAAAGAATAAGATGATGGAAGCTAAAATGTTTTGTTACCAGTGCCAGGAGACAATGAAAGGCACCGGTTGTATCTTGAAAGGTGTGTGTGGAAAAGAAAGTCATACAGCAAAGGCAATGGATTTGCTGATGTTCGTGGTACGTGGAATATCAGTCGTTACCGATGAGTTCCGTAACGCCGGACATCCTGTAGCTGCCGAAGTGAACCGTTTTGTTGTGGATGCCTTATTCTGTACCATTACAAATGCCAACTTCGATGATGAAAGCATTCTGAACAGGGTGGATAAAGGTATGGTATTGCGTAACCGTTTAATAGAAGAAGCCAAAGAAAAAGGTATTTCCCTGCCTGAAATTGAAGAATTGCAATGGCAGGGTGGACGTGATGAGTATGCTTCCAAGGCGGAAAGCGTGGGTGTCTTGCGTGAGTCCGACACAGACCTGCGTTCCCTGAAAGAATTGATGACCTATGGTCTGAAGGGTATGGCGGCATATCTGGAACATGCCATGCGTTTGGGATATGACGATGCTTCTATCCATACTTTTATGCAACATGCTTTGGCTGCCACTGCCACAAAATCACTTCCGGCAGGCGAATGGGTGAAGATGGTGCTCCAGACCGGAGAATACGGTGTGAAGACTATGGCTTTACTGGATAAAGCGAATACTGAACGCTATGGCAATCCGGAAATGACAAAAGTAAATATCGGAGTAGGGAAGCGTCCGGGTATCCTGATAAGCGGCCACGACCTGAAAGATATGGAAGAACTATTGAAGCAAACCGAAGGTACGGGAGTCGACGTATACACACATAGCGAAATGCTTCCTGCTCACTATTATCCTGCTTTCAAGAAGTATTCCCACTTCGTAGGCAACTATGGAAATGCCTGGTGGAAGCAGCGTGAAGAGTTCACCACCTTCAATGGACCTATCCTGTTTACAACAAACTGTATCGTCCCCCCATTGGCAAATGCTGAATATAAGGAACGTATGTTTACAACAAATTCCACCGGATATCCCGGTTGCAAGTACATTCAGGCAGATGCCGAAGGTAGAAAAGACTTCTCCGAAATTATTGAGATAGCCAAGCAATGCCAGCCGCCTACGGAAATAGAACGTGGAGAAATCATCGGTGGTTTTGCCCATAATCAGGTGTTGCAACTGGCAGATAAAGTAGTGGATGCCGTGAAGAGCGGTGCTATTCGTCGCTTTGTAGTTATGGCAGGTTGCGATGGACGTATGAAGGGACGCGATTATTATACCGAATTTGCCAAGGCGTTGCCTAAAGATACAGTCATCCTGACAGCAGGTTGTGCCAAGTATCGTTACAATAAGTTGCCTCTGGGAGATATCAACGGCATTCCACGCGTACTGGATGCAGGACAGTGCAACGACAGCTATTCACTGGCAGTCATTGCAATGAAACTGAAAGAAGTATTCGAACTGAATGATATCAACGAACTCCCGATTGTGTATAACATTGCTTGGTACGAGCAGAAAGCCGTTATCGTACTGCTGGCCTTGTTGAGTCTGGGTGTGAAGAAAATCCATTTAGGGCCTACGTTGCCTGCCTTCCTGTCGCCCAATGTGGCAAAGGTCTTGGTAGATACTTTCCAGATAGATACCATCAGTGATGTGGAAGATGACTTGAAGATGTTCCAATTATCATAAGACTGAAAAAACTCCGGTAATAGCTACTGCTGTGCCGGAGTTTTTATTATTAATAAATAGTGAGATTTATGAAAACAAAAGATGTAGAAACGGATGTGGGAAGTACGGATTTGGCTTCCTACATACTTGCTGTGACCGAACAGCTGAAACGTGAACGAAAGTTTGCGGCGGCGCATGGTTATGTGTCTGCGCTGCATTCCTTCCAAGATTTTGCGGGTGGCAGGGGCATACCACTGCCTATGGATGAAGTGTTCACCCCTATGCGGCTGAAAGCCTATGAGGAGTGGCTGATGCAGAAGAAAAAGAGACCCTTGAAGATGAACAGCGTGACCAGTTACATGAGCTCACTGCGGGCTGTGTACAACCGCTGGATGCCCGTAGGCACACCGGGACACAACCCACAGCTGTTTGCCGGTGTACATACACGGGTGGTGTCTCAAACCAAACGTGCACTGCGTGGATGGCAGATGGAAAAGTTGTTGAGAGCAGAGAACGATGCCCTGACCAGAGAAGAAAGAAGGGCTTTGGCATATTTCCGCCTGATGTTTCTGTGCAGGGGGATACCGTTTATCGACCTTGCCCATCTGCGCAGGCAGGATTTGCAGGGGGAATATCTGGTCTATCTCCGTCATAAGACTCAGAAACCGATGCGGGTGAAACTGTCTCCCGAAGCCTTGCGCCTACTACGAGGGCTCGGACAGAAGACTACCCCCTCATCTCCTTACCTGTTGCCAATCCTGGATGCAGAGATACAGGACGGTTGGGAACAATATCTTTCTTACCAGATTGCTTTACGTAACTTCAACCGGACATTAAAGCAAGCCGTAAAACGGATGCTTCCAGGCGTGCCGGTAAGTTCCTACACTGCCCGGCATACTTGGGCTACGCTGGCTTACCACATGGGGCAGTCCATTGGTATTATCAGCCAATCACTGGGACACTCGTCCATCCGGGTAACGGAAACTTACCTCAAACCTTTTGAAAATGAACGTATCGATGAAGTAAACAGACAACTCATCGCAGCTGTGAAAAAAGGTAAATGGAAGGGGAGTATGCTTTACAGTATATTGTAAGACACGAAGTTGAGACTAAATTACTTACCAAGTAACGGCAGTAATCGCTTGCAAATATCCACATATTTTCACAAATAAGCAAGGGGATATTAATAAAACTTTAAATATAATTCTTTCAAGACAGAATCACAATGATCTAAAATAGAAAAAACACATATTATCTTCTTATTTCTACTACGGCAGGTATACGAATTGCGCCCTCCACTTTCAGCTTAGAAGCGGAACCATCAACTATTTTACTTTTAGCTCAGAAAAGTCTTTTTTTCATCCTAAGCGATGCGCTTGGAAATCGCTTTTTCCGCATGCATCGGATAGTAGTTTGAAATTACTTGGTAAGTAATTTCAGAAACCCAGTTTTTTTATTCCGATAAATGATAATTAATGAATGTATATATAGTGTAGCGCGCTTTAGTCAATATGTTGTTGTGCTGTTTGTGGGATTACGGTGTTAGGTTGTAGCGACAGCTATAACACCGTAATTTACAAAACGGAGCGAATGGTTCTAAATCATTTGTGACTCGTCACCCATATAGTTTATCATACATATATTAACCCTAAAATAAAAGAGATTATGTCAGAAGAAATCAGGTATCAAATCAACGGTCAACTGGCGGATAACACCGTGACTGTGGACAACAAAGAGGATATGATCCTCGTCCCCGTCTCCAACGGCAGTGCCGACGAGGAACGTATCATTGCCGAAATGAAAGCGGAAGACTCCGGTCTGCGGGAAGAAACCATCCGCCACGTCTTCGACCTGGAGAAGCGCGTGATCAAACGTTTGCTGATGAGTGGCGTCAGTGTGAACACAGGCTTATATTATGCCTCGGTCAATTTTCATGGTGTCATCGAGAACTCTGCTTGGAATCCGGCAAAGAACTCTATCGTGGTAAACTTCAACGTGGGTGCCGACCTTCGCGAAGCCATCAAAAATACGGTGGTGAACATTATCGGTGCAAAGGGCAGTGCCATGTACATTGCAGGCGTTCAGGACACATCCACCCGTGCGCTGGATTCCAGTGCCACAGCCGGACGTGCTTTCACCCTGAAGGGTGCAATGCTGAAAGTGACCGGTACTGACGACTCTGTAGGCATCATCTTGACTGACTCAAAAGGTACGATAACAAAAATCACCGAAGATTTGTGGGTATTGAACGAACCTTCGCGTCTCAGTTTCATCATCCCCAGCGGATTGGATAAAGGTACGTATGAATTGAAGGTGACGACACAATACGGTCAAGGCCATCTGCTGAAAACACCTCGCAGTGTCATAAAAACGATATATATCGGCATGGCACCTACCGGCGGTGGAAGTGGAGGTGACGGAGGGATAGAGGATGATCCGCTCGGTTAATTAGGAGACACTACTGGCAATGCTAACTTGCCCGACCGAGCAACGGTGTCTTGCCTGACCGAGCAATGGTACTTTGCCTGAGCAGGCAACGGTGCTTTGCCGGATTTACATCTCAATCAATTGTGATAATGATTACTTAGGAGAGAGAACATACATTTTACATATCATAATAAAAAACGAACGCAACATGAAAAGAAAATCGATTTTTACCTTGTCTTTATTGCTGGGCACGTTAGCCTTTACATCATGCGAGAAAAGTGTGTATGATGCAGACAAACAACCGCAAAAAGAAAAAACAGTAGCCGACCTTGTCGTCCCGACTGGGTTTGACTGGAAAATGGTCAAGAATGCACAATGCGAAATCACAGCTCAAAGTGCATCGGATGTTTCAGTATACTCCGATCAGGAATGTACCGAAAATGCAATGCTGGCAACTCTACGGACAGATAACGGATCTTTAACGATTCCTCTGAGCCTGCCTGCCAATTCTAAAGAAGCTTACCTGCAATACGAAACGGTAAATGGCAAGAAAATGGTTTTGGCGGCTACTGCCGACAAAGATAATATCGTTCATTTCACGCTTCCCCAAGACAGCAAACCGAGTTCTGAGACAAGGGCGGAAACCAGAAATGGAGGAAGCGGTCAAATCAGCTATCCTAATTCCGGATGGGGTACTGTCATGTTCGAAGACCAGTTTCCGAGTTTAGGGGATTATGATTTCAATGATTTTGTTCTAGCCTACAGGGTACAAATCCCATTCAAATCTTATGGACATAAGTCAGTGATTGATGAAGCTATACAGCTCGGTATTGAGTTGAGGGCTATGGGAGGCTCGTATCCTTATGCTCCATATTTAAGGCTGAAGAACCTGCGGGCAGAGGATGTTGAAGAAATTGAAGTATATCAGAGTTTTTATACATCGGTTGAAGAAGTAAATTGGTTTGCCGGTCCTGACGGTGAAGTCATTATGGACTTCCGCAATTTGGTTGCAGCAACTTCAAAGCCTTCCGGCAGTTCTTTCTTTAATACAGAGAAAGAATATCTTGCTAAGGATCTACCGCAATTGAATATTGCTATTTACTTGGATGACGATGATGTAGATGTAAGCTCAGCTGACTTTGAAAGCTTCGACTTCTATCTGGCAAAGGCTGATCATGGCACTGAAATTCATTTAGGAGGATACAAACCGGTATACGATACATATCCCAGTGACAATTCCGGTTTGGGAAAGGATTATTATTATAACAATAAAGGCTTGATTTGGGGCTTGAGTGTTCCGGCTCCGATAGCTCATGTCATTGAAAAAGGTAACTTCCTCGATGCTTATAAAGACTTTACCGCCTGGGCGATGAGTGGCGGTCAGGATAAAGCAAATTGGTATAACGGAGAGAAGAATAACGAACTCTTGATAAAAACTCAATAAAATTAAAACCGGTTTTTAGATTTAGAACGGTACATATCCTGTAAGGCCACTGAGGGATATGTGCCGTTCGTTTATTTGTAGTTACAACTTTCCCTTTCTTCTTTTGTTCATTCGGAAGGAATAGACTACATTTGCATGGAGTCCCCGTTTATGAATTCAAATATGCAGAGTGATATGGAAGCAGTGAAAAGAATACCTTATGGAGTATCAGACTTCGTGGCAGTGGTGGAGCAAAACCAGTACTACGTGGATAAAACGATGTATCTTCCTTTGTTAGAGCAGCAGCCCAGCAATTTATTTCTCATCCGTCCCCGCCGTTTCGGAAAGAGTATTTTCCTGAACATGCTTCGTGCTTATTATGACAGTTCACAGAAAGCGAAATTCGAAAAACGTTTTGGGAACCTTTGGATTGGGCGGAATCCTACACCGTTGCAAGGGCGCTATCAGGTACTTTTCCTTGATTTCTCTAAAGCGGGCGCCGGGATAGAGAATTTGGAAGCTAACTTTAACCTTTATTGTCGTCGTCAGTTGGATGGATTTATGGCGACTTATGAGGATGCTTATCCAGAGCGTACGGTCGAAGAATTCTATGCTTCGACCTCGGCTGCCGATAAACTGAGTATGATTGAAGTGGAAGCCCAGCGTCACGGCTATCCGCTCTATCTCATTATCGATGAGTACGACAATTTCACTAACGTGGTGCTTAATGAGCAGGGTAATGATATATATCATGCCATTACTCATGCCAGTGGTTTTTATCGGGAGATATTCAAGAAGTTCAAGGGCATGTTCGAGCGTATTTTTATGATGGGGGTAAGTCCTGTTACATTGGATGACTTGACCAGTGGCTTCAATATAGGTTGGAATATCAGCACCGATTATCAATTCAATATGATGCTGGGCTTCAGCGAAAGTGATGTCCGTGAGATGTTTCAGTATTATAAGGATGCCGGACAACTGAAGGGAGATGTCGAGGCGATGATAGCTGAGATGAAGCCGTGGTATGACAATTACTGTTTTGCAAAAGAGAGCTTGACGCGTGATCCGAAGATGTTCAACTGTGATATGGTGTTTTATTATTTGCGTAACTATATGAATCTGGATAAAGCACCCGAGCAGATGATTGACCCCAATACCCGTACCGATTACAACAAGATGAAGAAGCTTATCCAGTTGGATCATCTGGATGGTGACCGTAAAGGGGTGCTCCGGAAGATTACTGAAGAGGGGGAAATTGTAACGACCTTGGCTACTACTTTTCCAGCCAGCCAGATTACTGACCCGGAACTCTTTCCCAGTCTGCTGTTCTATTATGGAATGTTGACCATAACCGCTACACGGGGAAATTATCTGGTACTGAGTATTCCTAATAATAATGTGCGTAAACAATATTACGAATATCTGCTGGAAGAGTATCAACGTCAAAATAAGAAGTATATCAATCTGAATGATTTAGGATTGATGTACTATGACATGTCTTATGACGGTAAATGGCGCGAAGCCCTTGAATTCATTGCTCATGCCTACAAGGACAATTCTTCTGTACGCAGTATGATTGAGGGCGAACGAAATATACAAGGCTTCTTTACTGCCTATCTTAGTGTGAGTGCCTATTATCTGGTTGCTCCTGAAGTGGAATTGAACCATGGCTTTTGCGATATGTTTTTGATGCCCGACCTGCAACGCTATAGCGGGGTGGCGCACAGTTATATTCTGGAACTGAAATATCTGCCATCGAAAGAGTATGAAACAAAAGCTCCTGCCCAGTGGCAGGAAGCTGTTGATCAGATACATCGTTATGCTGAGGCCCCGAGGGTACAACAACTCATTCAAGGCACAAGATTGCATTGCATAGTAATGCAATTCAGTGGATGGGAACTGGCAAGGATGGAGGAGGTATAGAAAAAATATTTAGATTCATTCAAAAAAAGAGAGAACTTATATTTTCATAAGTTCTCTCCAACCGGTTACTTCGAATGTGATGTATTCTGTGACTATCTGTTCTAAATCTTCTGTCCCGACTCGGTGCGTGATCAATTCCTCAAACATGGTGAACATCCATGCCGTGTGCAGGTGGATAGAAAAGTCGGTTACATTGATATTCATTTGCGGATGTTTCTCTTTCATATCCCTGAAGTACTCTTTCACGAGTGATGTGGAGCGTTCGGTGAAGTTCTCCTTGAAGTTTTCCAGTGAAGAACCCTGTGCATGGAAAAATAGCAGTACCAACAATTTGCGATGCTTTTGTATCAATGTCATGTACTCTTCTATCACATATCTTAGGTATTCTGTGGAATACATTTCCATGATATCTGCTCCATAACGACCGTGATGTTCGTGCAGCATTCTATCGAATGCACTGATTACAGGCCGTACCACCGTACAGAAAATATCATCCTTACTTTTGAAATAGTTATAGATATTGCTCAACCCTACCTGTGCTTCTTGCGCAATTTCGCGCATGGAAGCCTTCGGAAAGCCGTTTTTGAGGAATACCTTTTCGGCAGCTTTCAAAATTTCTTTTTGTATGTCATCTTTAGGGTATTGCATAAGTTTTATTTCTCAACTGCAAAGTAGGGGAGAATCCGCGTTTTCTGAAATACCCATTAATGATGGCTTTTTGTTAGATTTTTATAAAAATCACAATTATTGGGTATTGCCAAGGTCACTGAAAGCATGCAACTTTGCACGTATAATCTAACTATAAACTACTATATGGTGAAACTAACCAATCATTAAAAGGCAATTGACAGACCTTTAAGTTGTAAGAGATGGGGAATAATAGCTATTATTATTCTTTTTGCAGGTAGCTTATCTTTTTTACTGTACTCTTACTTTTCTCATGATGCTGATAATCCTCAGTGTAACTGTTTGCTATGTATGCTTAATCATGTTCATGAAGAGGGAGAGTACATTTATAATCGCTATTTGATATTTATTAGTTTTATCTGGATTGCTGTGATCTTTGCGGCTGTCTTTTTAGTGAATTACTGCTTTGTAAAAAAGAACAAAAAGAAATAGTGTTCGTTTAAGTACCTACTTGTTATTATTTTTAACAACACAATACTCATATTTGGGTATTGCCCGCCTTTTTAACTCCCTCTACCTTTGCGCCAACAAAATTTAAGATAAAAGATGAGAAAATTAACTTGCTTATTCGCCTTAGGTTTCTTGCTTTTTAACAATGCTTTACGGGCTAATGAACCCGAAAAAGTAACCTCAACAGAAGAGGTATCTGAAACTACGGCAAAGAAAGAGAGAATAAAACAGGTAACAAAAGATGACGACTATGAAAAGTTCCGTTTCGGTGGATACGGAGAGATGGTAGCAAAGTTTATAAATTACGGAACGAATCGTTTCTATGGTGGGGTCGATAACAGTGATCACCGCAATACCATTGCGATTCCTCGTTTTGTGTTGGCTTTTGACTACAAGTTTAATTCCAAGTGGATACTGGGTGCTGAAATTGAGTTTGAAGCAGGAGGTGTAGGTATTGAAACTGAACTTGAGAATTCAGAAAACGGTGAGTATGAAACAGAAATGGAAAAGGGGGGAGAAGTCGCTCTTGAGCAGTTTCACATTACCCGTTTGATACATTCGGCTTTCAATGTTCGTGCCGGTCATTTGATTGTACCTATGGGATTGACCAATGCACACCATGAGCCTATCAACTTCTTTGGAACATCTCGTCCTGAGGGTGAAACCACAATTATTCCTTCTACCTGGCATGAGACAGGATTGGAATTCTTCGGTTCTTTTGGTAAAGGATATGCGCGCTTTGATTATCAGGCAATGATTGTTGCCGGCTTGAATGCTGATGGATTTGGTCGCGATAATTGGGTTGCCGGTGGTAAGCAGGGACTCTTTGAACAAGATAACTTTACTTCACCTGCTTATGTAGCACGTCTGGACTATAAAGGGGTACCGGGACTGCGTGTAGGTGCTGCTTTTTACTATTGTAATGACGTGACAGCCAATGCTGATAAGAATTATAAGTATAGCAGCGTAGGTCGCTCATCAGTGAAAATCTACTCTGCCGATGCACAGTATAAAAATAAATATGTTACCGCTCGTGGTAATATCATTTATGGTGATTTAGAGAATTCTTCCAAGATCAGCAAGGTTACTCTTTCCAATAACTCCAATTATTATCACGGTGCTATGCGTAATGTAGCTAAGAATGCTCTGTGCTATGGCTTGGAGGCTGGTCTTAACCTGAGTGCTTTCTTCTCGCAGAAGAAATGTCCGGTTATTTATCCTTATGCCCGTTATGAATACTACAACCCGCAGGAAGAGGCAGAAGGTTCTGCTACAATGGAGAAACGTTGTCAGGTAAGTAAATGGACGGCAGGAGTTAACTGGTTTGCATTGCCGAATCTGGTTGTGAAGGCCGATTATACTACCCGTCATATTGGTACGAACAAGGTATTTGGATCGACTAAATATAACAATGAAAATGAATTTGCTATCGGCATAGCTTATGTCGGTTGGTTTACCAAGAGATAGTTCAAATAGGTATTTATAATTAATTTAATGTTTAAGTAATATGAAAAAGTTTTTTTATTTGTCGGCTCTTTCATTGGGCATGATGTGTTCCATTACGGCTTGTAGTGATGATGACACTACGACTATAGACGCTAAAAATCTTGACTATACGGCAGAGAATGCAAGTAGTTGGGGAAATTACATGCGAGTAGTTGCACAATTGTTGGTGAATGATGCTACTGCTCTTTATGATGACTGGGCGGTTAAATACAATGAAGGTGGAAGCTATGCAGATTTCTTTAAGAATCAAGATGCTTTGACGAGTGTTGAGCAGTTGATTGACGGCTGTGTAGACATTGCCAATGAAGTAGGTACCGCCAAAATTGGTGACCCTTACGATCTTTTCATACATAATAATGAAGAAAAGGCTTTGTATGCTGTAGAGTCATGGTATAGCTGGCATTCTCGTGAAGACTATCGTAACAATATCTATTCTATTCGTAATGCTTATTACGGAACACGTACAGGGGCTATTAGCGAGTCATCTCTCTCAAAAGCAGTAGCCGCGGTAAATGCTAATCTTGATACTGAAGTAAAAAAAGCGATTGATGACGCAGCAGCAGCAATTTGGGCTATCCCGAGTCCTTTCCGCAACAATATCAATAGTCCGGAAGCAGTAAGTGCTATGGAAGCTTGTGCCACTTTGGAGGGAGTACTCAAGGGAAGTTTGAAGAGTTGTATCGAAAGTATTGATAAAACTGTGTTGGCAGAAGTCGTAAAAAACTATGTGGATGTAGTTGTATTACCTACTTACTCTGATTTGAAGACGGGAAATCAGGCTCTTTTCGATGCTGTTGAGACTTTCCGTACTTCTCCCAGCAATGCTAACTTCAAGGCTTGTGCCACAGCATGGCTTGCTGCCCGTACACCGTGGGAAACCAGTGAGGCATTCCTTTTTGGTCCGGTTGCCGACAAAGGTCTTGACCCCAATATGGATAGCTGGCCACTCGATCAGGATGGTATCGTACAGATCCTGACTTCCGGTAATTACTCTAACCTGAACTGGGATGGTGACTATGACGAAGAAGATGATAAAATTGCCGGTGCACAAGCTTTGCGTGGTTACCACACTTTGGAATATCTGATCTTCAAAGATGGTGAAGCCCGTACCATTCAGTAAGATTTTTACTTGTTAGAAATAAGATTTTGCGGAAACAGCGGGATAATGAATATTCTGTTGCTTCCGCAACATTTGCGTTAAAAAGATAAATGTTAGTTACGTATTTTGCAATAATAATTCAATAACGAATGAATGGCTTATTAAAATACTCATTTCCAATCTGTTTTTCGCTTCTGGCGCTGTTTGCCTGCGAAAATGATGGAATTGATGTGGATGATATAGAAGTGCCTGCCGGCTTTGCCCTCTCTGCCGGTACTGCTACCAACTTCCTGACTTCCTCTTATGCTTATGACAGGTCTGCTGACTGGATAACAGGGGCATACGATAAACGTTTCACCCGTGGTGACAAATTGTATGATGATATCCGCACCAGTAGTAATGGAATAGGTGGAGGACTGGGACCGGTTTATGCCGGTTATTCTTGTGGTAGCTGTCACCGAAATGCCGGACGTACGCAACCAACTTTGTGGAGCGAAGGTGGTTCCGGTAGCTCCGGCTTTTCGTCTATGTTGGTTTATATTAGTCGTAAGAATGGAGCTTTCTTTCAGGATTATGGACGTGTGCTTCATGATCAGGCTATTTATGGTGTGAAGCCCGAGGGAAAACTGAAAGTGGAATATACCTATGAGACTTTCCAATTCCCTGATGGTGAGACGTATGAACTCTGCAAACCCAATTATTCTATTTATGAATGGTATGTGGACAGCATTAAACCCGAAGACCTATTCTGTACAGTGCGTATTCCTTTGCGCCACGTAGGTATGGGACAAATGATGGCGCTTGATCCCACTGAAATTGAAGCTTTGGCTGCTAAAAGCAATTATCCGGAATATGGTATCAGTGGCCGTTGCAACTATATCTCAGAGAGAGGGGTGAGAAGTTTAGGCTTGTCCGGTAATAAAGCACAGCATGCCGACCTGACAGTGGAACTTGGTTTCTCCAGCGATATGGGAGTTACGAACAGCCGCTATCCCGAAGAAATCTGTGAAGGACAGGCGCAAGTAAATCAGGGCAGTATGATGGGACTTTCTTATGCCCAGTTGGATGTATCTACGGAAGAAATGGAGAATGTAGATCTCTACATGCAGAGCCTTAGTGTTCCGGCACGTCGCAATGTGAATAATGAACAAGTGATCAAGGGTGAGCAGAATTTTTATAAGGCGAAGTGCCATCTCTGCCATGTAACCACCTTGCACACAAAACCACGTGGTTCTGTACTGCTGAATGGAACCCGCCTTCCTTGGCTGGGTAGTCAGACAATTCATCCATATTCGGACTTCCTGCTTCATGACATGGGCTCTGAAATTATGGGCGTAGGACTGAATGATAACTATGTAAGCGGTTTGGCCCGTGGCAACGAATGGCGTACGACTCCGCTTTGGGGTATCGGATTGCAGGAAACTGTGAATGGTCATACTTACTTCTTGCATGATGGGCGCGCCCGCAACTATATTGAGGCTATCATGTGGCACGGTGGTGAGGGTGAAGCATCGAAGAACCTCTTCAAAAAGATGAGTAAAGAAGATCGTGATGCTTTGGTTGCATTCCTGAAATCATTATAAAACAAATAACGAACAATAAAACCAATAAGTATTATATAAGCAATTATGAAAAAATTAATTTTAATGGTTGTAATGGCTGCCCTTTCGTTGGCTGCTATGGCACAGCATGAAGAAGATACAGAAAATGGTGTAGTGTCACTTGCCGGAAGAGAGGGATTTACGATAGAAACCAAGAAGGGGGACTTTGTGTTCAAGCCCTATCTGTTGGTACAGACTTGTGCAAATTTCAATTGGTATGATGATGAAGGTCTGGATAAGGCATACAATCAGGATAATGTAGCTAATTCCGGTTTCTCAATTCCCTATGCTGTATTGGGCTTCACCGGTAAAGCTTTTGGTAAAGTAGCCTTTAATCTTTCTATCAATGCGGCTGCCAGTGGAGGAGCATTGCTTCAACAAGCATGGTTCGATGTACAACTTAAAAAACAGTTTGCCGTGCGTGTCGGTAAATTCAAAACACCTTTCTCGCATGCTTATCTGACGACGTTGGGCGAAACATTGTTGCCACAGTTGCCAGTATCATTGACTTCTGCTGTCATTCTGCCTTATTCTTTGAATGCGGTAACGCCTAACATCGGTACCGGTTTTGACCTCGGTGTTGAAATTCACGGATTGGTAGCTGATAAGTTTGGCTATGAAGTAGGTTTATTCAATGGCACCGGTTCTTCTGTAAATACAGCTACAAAAACTTTGAGTGATGATTGGCATATTCCTTCTTTACTGTATGCGGGACGCTTTACTTATATGCCTAAAGGTGTGATGCCGTCCACTCAAGGTAATCCCAACCGTTTGAATGAAGATAAGATCATGTTCGGTGTATCGGCTTCAATCAATGTGGAAAGTGAGAATGAAAGTACCAATGATACCCGTGTGGGAGTGGAATTTGCCATGTTAAAGAACAAACTGTATCTGGGTGCCGAAGCATATTATATGAATGTAGGTTTCACGGATCGCCAGAAGATCAATGAAAGCTACAATTATCTGGGTGGTTATGTACAGGGCGGTTACTTTGTAGCTCCCCGTTTGCAGGCTGCCTTGCGTTATGATTTCTTTAACCGTAACGGTACCAGCGATGACGGATTTTTGAATATGCCAGCTGTGGGTATGAATTATTTCTTTAAGGGTTGTAACCTGAAACTCCAGGCTATGTACCAGTATATTGCCCGTACGGGTCACGATACACAACTCGACCGAGATAATGATAATTTAGGTCTGGCCACTCATTCTGCAACAGTAATGCTGCAATATACTTTCTAAAAAACAAGAAAGGGTGGGTATGAAGAACTATATATTATTCTTTCTTGCTATCTTTACGCTGACAGCTTTTTGTTCATGTGATGATGGAAGAATCTATGAAAAGGAGGTCAATATACAGCGTGGCGGACGTGCTATGAAGTTGACCGGTCGTTTCAGTGGCATCAGCAATTGGACGGACGATTATAGTGTCGTTGTGGCAGGCTTCAATGATAAAAGTGAATACGCCGTCATAACGAAATCACTGCCAGTCAATGTAGCTGACGGAACAGATATCGTTATGACACTGGGAGGTATCAGTGATGATGTGAAATCACTCAAATTGTGTGTTATCAGTCGTTTGCGCGAATGCATTGTTGAATTTAAGACGATGGAAGACGAAGAACTCACAGCTATCACAGATACCATATTAATGGATGTGGGAACACTGGACGTGGGTATGTTCAGTTCCATTCAGTCACAGGTTTTCGATAAAAGATGTGTAGCGTGCCATGGGCAGACCGGTTCTGCATCTGGTAACTTATTTCTGACGGAGGGTAAGAGCTATCATGCGTTGGTCAACCAGCCGGCGCATAAGAATAGTGATATACTATTGGTGAAGCCCGGCAGTGCAGAAGAGAGTTTTCTACATCTGGTCTTGAACAGGGCTGGTGATACGAGTATGAACCATACCGATATGCTGTCAGAAGATGAGCAACCCTTATTGAAACTGATAGATAATTGGATAAACGAAGGTGTTTTTTTGAATAACGAGTAAACGATATTGGAAATGAACAACAAAAAACAACAAACCAACCAATCAGAGAATACATTAACCGAGATTTTTAAATATGAAGTAAAAGAAGGCGTTTCAGAGTTTCATGTAATGATTCACTTTACCCGGCCGGAAGACACTTATGAGGAACAATTAAATGCAGTAGCCAATGCCTACAACGATTTGCTTGCAGGTGAATTGAAAGGTGCCATGGCTGTGTTTAAACGTTATTTCCTGAGTGATACCGCCAATCAGGCTGACCTCCTGCTGGCTATCACTACCGAAAGTTCCGACTGTGCCCTTTCCGTGGTAGAGCAGCCCCCTTTGGATGGGACGAAAATAGCTTTGTGGGCTTATTTACAGACCGATGTGCAGACACAAGTGCTGCACAACGGATTGTTTGAAGTAAAGCACAATGCATATCGTCACCTGTGGGGAGGCAGTGTTTTCAATCGTGCCGCAAATTCTGAGTACCAGACCCGTTTGTTGCTGAATGACTACGTGATGCAACTTATGGAACAAGGATGTAAATTGGCGGATAACTGTATCCGTACCTGGTTCTTCGTACAGAATGTGGATGTGAATTATGCCGGTGTGGTAAAGGCGCGTAATGAGGTGTTTGTTACTCAGAATCTGACGGAAAAGACACACTATATTGCCAGTACGGGTATCGGCGGACGTCATGCTGATCCTAAAGTATTGGTGCAAATGGATACCTATGCTGTGGCAGGCTTAAAGCCGGAACAGATACACTTTCTTTATGCTCCTACGCATCTGAATCCTACTTATGAGTATGGTGTCAGCTTTGAACGCGGAACCTGTGTCGATTACGGTGACCGGCGTCAAGTGTTTATTTCGGGTACGGCAAGTATCAACAATAAAGGGGAAGTGGTGTACCCCGGCGACATCCGCAGACAGACGGAACGGATGTGGGAAAATGTAGAAGCCTTGCTGAAAGAGGCGGAGTGCACGTTTGATGATTTGGGACATATGATTGTTTACCTGCGTGACATTGCAGACTATGCAGTTGTGAAGAGTATGTATGACAAGCGTTTTCCGGATACTCCTAAAGTATTTGTACATGCGCCTGTATGCCGTCCCGGATGGTTGATCGAAATGGAATGTATGGGAGTTAAGGCTTTGAAGAATAAGGAATATGCACCTTTTTAATCTGAAGAAAACTCTTGTCTCCTTATATATCTGTCTGGTGGCTTTACTCGCTGTGGTGACCTTTGTGGAGCATGTACGCGGAACAGAGTTTGTAGAAAAGTATGTTTATCATACAGTTTGGTTTTGTTGTTTGTGGGGAGTACTTGCCGCATTGGCAGTTGTCGTGTTGGTTAAGCGGCAGTTGTGGTGGCGTCTCCCGGCATTGTTGTTGCATGGCTCCTTCCTCGTTATCTTGGTGGGAGCCATGATTACATTTTCATGCAGCAAGAAAGGATATATGCATCTCACAGTAGGCACTGAGGTGGGAACTTTCATAGACCAAGGCAGCAAACGGATGATCGAATTACCATTCACATTGTGTCTGGACAGTTTCCGGGTGGAGTATTATCCGGGGACGGAAGCTCCGGCAGATTATGTCAGCTATATCCGGGATGCGGAACCAGTTTCCATGAATCGTATCCTCTCTCGTCAGGGGTATCGTTTTTACCAGTCTTCTTTTGATGATGATAAGGAGGGGAGCTGGTTGTCGGTGAATTATGATCCGTGGGGAATAGGGATTACGTATGCAGGATATATTTTGCTGGGTATCTCCATGTTGTGGATGCTTGTCGGTCGCAGTGGGGAATTCCGTAGATTACTCAGGCATCCGTTGCTTCGGAAAGGGGGAATGTTTGTGTGGTTGCTCATGGCTACGATGGGAACGGTGGTGCAAGCAGAAAACAGAAGCCTTCCGGCACTTGCACTCAGACATGCGGATAGTCTGGCATCCAAACAAGTGATTTATCATGATCGCGTAGTACCTTTTAATACCCTTGCACGAGACTTTGTATTGAAACTGACCGGGAAATCTTCTTATGGTGGAATGACACCTGAACAGGTTGTCGGAGGTTGGTTACTCCGCCCGGAGGTTTGGCAGAATGAACCGATGATTTATATAAAGAGTGCGGAACTTCGTCATTTACTCCGATTACCTTCTTCCTATGCCCGTCTTACTGATTTGTTTGATGGGCAAAACTATCGCTTGCAGGAATTTTGGAAAGGAGGACAAAAGCCACACATGAAAATGACTTCGTTGGAAAAGGCTATCATGGAAACGGATGAAAAGGTAGGATTGATACTGATGCTACGGAGTGGAACACTTATCCGTCCTTTACCGGAAGATGGGAGTATAAAACCACTGTCTGACGTAAAGGTGCAGGCTGAAATATTGTATAATCGCATTCCATTCAGCAAACAGTTGTTCATATTCAATCTGACTGTAGGGATGCTGGCATTTTTCTATTTACTTTATTGTAGCATGCATCGTTCGGCAGGTAAGGCATGGAGCGTTTTTACAGTTGCACTTTATGCGGCATTCCTTTTTCAACTCTTTGGCTACTGTTTGCGGTGGTATGTTGGCGGACGTATTCCGTTGAGCAATGGATATGAAACCATGCAGTTTATGGCACTGTGTACACTTCTGCTTGCATGCATATTCCGGCGTCGCTTCTCTTTTACGTTGCCTTTTGGATTGCTCATTTCGGGTTTTGCCTTGTTAGTGGCTTATCTTGGGCAGAACAATCCTCAGATCACTCCTCTGATGCCTGTGTTGCTATCTCCCTGGTTAAGTATCCATGTTTCTCTGATTATGGTATCTTATGCATTGTTTGCCTTTATGATGCTAAATGGATTACTGGCATTCTGCATAGGAGGCTGGCGAAAAAAGGCAATCGATTCGGAGATTCAGGAACAGCGTAAGGTCCGTGTGGAGCAATTGATGCTTTTCAGTCGGTTGATGCTCTATCCGGCAGTATTTTGTCTGGGGGCGGGAATTTTTATTGGTGCTGTGTGGGCAAATGTTTCATGGGGTCGTTATTGGGCCTGGGACCCGAAAGAAGTCTGGGCTTTGATCACCTTTTTAATCTATGGTGCGGCATTCCACGGACCATCGCTTGCCGTCTTCCGGCAACCCCGGTTTTTCCATGCTTATATGGTGTTGGCTTTCCTTACGGTGCTGATGACTTACTTCGGAGTAAATTATCTACTGGGCGGTATGCATAGCTATGCCTGATTATCTTTCTATTTTCGGATGATATAATAAAAATGCCTACGGAATCCGCAGGCATTTTTTACAAAAACAACTAACTAAACACATGCAAAGTTAATCAAGCGCACCGGACTTTTCTTTCACAGTACCGTTCGCATTGCGCACATATATCATAACCTAACATAGCCCCGAGTATGAAATCTTCTCTTTCAATTCTACCGGGTTAATGTCAGATATTGTCATAAGGCTATGGAATAAGAGAAAATTATGCCAAGTGATTTTTTATGTCGTTCACCCAAGCGTCGATACGTTCTTCCGTCTTATCACTTTCGTTGATGTCATCAAGAGCGAGTCCGACAAACATACCATCGATAACGGCAATAGAGGAGGAGAAAGAATAATCTTTTGCAGACACCTTACCAACGGTGGTGCAACCGGAATCCTTGATATCTTCGTATATGATACCCATACCATCGCAGAATGTATCGCAATAAGACTCAGAGTCACCACAACCGAACAGAGCAATTGTCTTTTCTTTCAAGTCTGATTCTTTCAACACTTTAACACCATCATACCAGTCATCCTGCAATTCACCGTCACCCCAGGTAGAAGTTCCTAAAAGAAGAGCTTCATATTCCTTTACCATGTCGGCGTTCATTTTGCTGACATCGATTACATCGGATGCGGGGACACCAAGTTTAGAAGCGATTGTTTCGGCAATGCCTTGCGTAGTTCCGGTTGAGGAACCATAAAATATTCCTATTTTCTTCATGCTATAAAATGGTTTAATTTGTACGGCTGCAAAGTAACGGCATCAGAGGGGTTTATGAAATACCCACAAATAATGAAATGTTTCTTTGTGCCTAACCACTTATAGGTATGATGGGTGGGAAGTTACTGAATGATTACCGGTTCTCCCAGAAACTTCGGATTTTTGCCGGTCCATAAGTCCAGAAAGAGCTTTACTCTGGCAAATTTCTCCCGGAGTTGTGTTTTGAAACCACTGTAGGCATTCACGTCTTCGGCATTGTATCCTACAGCTTGTAATCCTTTGGCGTACGCAATGTAAATAGCACGCTGGTTATGAAATTTCTGTGATATGATTGTGAAACTTTTCTGTCCGAAAATCTTTTCCATGCGGACTACGGAATCCAAAGTGCGGAATCCTGCATAATCCAAGTAAATTTTATCTTCAGGAATACCGCGTAGCATCAGCTCCGACTTCATATCTTCCGGTTCATTATAACCTTTTCGACTGTTGTCACCACTGATTACAACCACTTCTATTTTACCAGCTTTATATAAGTCTACCGTTGCCTGTATTCTATTCTGGAAGTATTGGTTGGGAAGTCCGGAACGTAATAGTTTTGAGGTTCCAAGCAGAAGACCTGCTTTATTCTGGGGAATAGAATCGATATTTTGATAGATAAACGCTTTTGCAGTATGGCGTACTGCATAATTTGCGCAAACTATTACTGCAAAGATGAGGATTGCGCTGGTCAGGATAGACCATTTGATCCGTCTTGCCCATTTGGATGATTTTATAAGCTTTTTCATACTAATCAGGTATTTGCTTACGGTTTTTCTTCAAATCAGGCAAAAACCAGGTAACCAATCCGAGTAACGGCATATAAGCGCAGACATTATAAACAGCTTCGATGCCGAACTTATCCGCCATATTTCCCAATACAGCCGAAGCAATACCTGCCACTCCGAAAGCAAATCCGAAAAATAATCCGGAAATCAGTCCCAGTTTACTGGGTAATAGCTCCTGCGCATATAACAGGATGGCGGGGAAAGCAGATGAAAGAACCAGGCCGACACAGAAACTCATAATAATTGTGGCAAGCAAGCCTACATGAGGCATCAGTATACTGAAAGGTGCAGCACCGAGAATAGAACCCCAGATGACATACTTTCTTCCGATACGATCTCCGATAGGACCACCCATTAGTGTACCGATGGCTGTAGCCACAAGAAACACAAAGAGGTAAAGTTGGGAGTCCTGTACACTTACTCCGAATTTATCAATCAGATAGAAAGTGTAATAGCTGCTTAAGCTTGCCATATAAATATATTTGGAGAAGATAAGTATCAGCAGGATAGAAATGGAAAGAACCGTTTTTCCCATAGGCAAAGGCATCTGCATATGAGGTTGTAGGGCAATATGGTCACGTTTCATCCGGGTAATGTATCTTTTGTACCATTTGCCGACAGGTATCATTACCATGATTGCTATCACTGATAAAATTGCGAATAATGCGATGTTGTGTCTGCCATAAGGCGCTACAATTAAAGCTACCAGTAACGGACCCAATGATCCTCCCAGGTTTCCACCCACCTGAAACAGGGATTGTGCCAATCCTCTTCTGCCTCCGGAGGCAAGCGAAGTGATGCGGGATGCTTCCGGGTGAAGTACGGAAGAACCTATACCTATGATGAACACTGAGAACAATACCCAATAAAGATTTGTGGAAAAGGCCAGATTTAACAATCCGGTCATAGTGAACAACATCCCCATCGGTAGTGTCCAGGCAAACGGGCGCTTATCAAAAAATAATCCGAATACGGGTTGGAACACCGATGCGGACATCTGATAAACCAGCGTAATTAATCCGATTTGTGCAAAACTCAACGTTAAATCCTCTTTGAAAAGCGGATATGTGGCGGTTATAACGGATTGCAATAAGTCGTTCAGACAATGAGAAATACTTAATGCGATCAATATCGGATAAGCTATAGAACTTACTGGGCGTTGTGTACTTTGTTGCATGATGGTTGCGTCTCTAATATAAGTCGGGCGCAAAGGTACAAAATAAAATGATTAATACGGATGAGTAAACCAAAAGCATGAACCTTCTCCTTCGGTTGATTCCACTCCGATTTTTCCTCCCATCTGAGATACTAAACTTTTGCAGATGGAAAGTCCGAGACCGGTACCCTGTACAAAGGTATTAAGTTTCACAAACCGCTCGAATATACTATCGAGTTTTTCTTTGGGAATTCCGACACCTGTATCACGTACATAGAATTTAATTTCGTGGGGTGACGTCTGTTCATATCCCAAAGCTATGGTGCCTTGTCTCGTGAACTTTAATGCATTGTTTATGAAATTGGTTATGACCTGCATGAATCGGTTCTTATCTGTATAAATATGACAATCGGGCATATACTTCTCGAAGACCAGGTCCACAGTTTCCGGTACTTTCATCTCCAGCGACTTGATGATTTTCATGCAGCTTTCGCTTACATCCAAATCGGAGCGTACGAAGTCGAATGTTCCGGACTCTATTTTCGAAAGATCGAGAATATCAGAAACCAGTTGCAGGAGCAATTCATTATTTGTTTCTACTATTTTAATATATTCCTGGCGTTCTTCCCTGTCGTCTGTTTCTGCCAGCAGACTGGAAAAACCAACGATAGAGTTGAGCGGAGTACGTATTTCATGGCTCATATTGGCAAGGAAAGCAGATTTCAAGCGGTCCAGTTCTTCGGCTTTGTCACGGGCAATGATCAGCTTCTGTTCTGTCTCTTTCAAAGGAGTAATATCATAGTTGATACACAGCATTTCAATAACTCCATCCTGAGGACGATAATCCCTGACCATTACGTTTATACTGGTCCACGAATATTTTCCGTTACCTTTATCGACACGTACTTCTTTACTTAAACTTGTGGCTTTTCCTTCTTTAACCTGACCTACAAATTGTTTCAGGACAGCGCAATCTTCCGGGTGTACATGCGAATATACTCCGATAACCTGAGGCATGGGAGTGTTTTCCTTTTCACCTAAATTCCGATACCATGTATCCTGGGCATACCCGTCTCTTGTCATTATATTAAAATGAGCAAATCCCACTTTTGCATAGTCGCCTATTAAGAGGAACAAATGTTCAAACTCTTGTATTTTGCTGTATGCACTGGTGGTCTCTGTAGTATCTATATTGATAAACAGGTAATTACTGAATTGATTTTGTGAATCGTAAAGCAGAGCTACTTTTGTTTGAAGATTGATAACATCTTTTCTTCGGCTTGTTACGTATCGGTCGAGCTTAGAGAAGTCATAATTAATCGAGAATTCCACATTCTCTTTGGCACGCAATTTTTCTTTCACGTCTTCGGGGATATTGGGATTCTCGAACAGCGATACCCCCAGTGCTTCTTTCATATCCGTTAGGCCGAATATCTCAAGTTCTTTATCATTCATATCTACCAGATACCCGTCTTTGTTGTAAAGCTCGATACCTACCGGCAGATTCTTATAAATATTGCGAAGAATCTTTTCACTGTGATCCAATGCGCGGCGATCCTCTTTAGCCTGAAGTTCCGCTTTGCGTAATTGGAGGCAAATGCTGATGATGTTTCCTAAAGAAGAAAACCATTGATGGTCGATGTTACTCCAGCTGCGGTGTGTTCTGACCATATCGATGCCCATATATCCCCATACCTTATCTTTCGATAGGAGAGGGACCGCCATTACCGATTTAATATCTTGCACCTCCAGGGTATCACGGTAAATTTTTGCTTCGGGCGGCATATCATCCAACGTATTTAGAATGATTGATCTCTTTTCTGAGATTTGGCGATCCCACCAGAGAGAATCATCCCAAGGTACATTCTGTAAGAAATCCAGTTCTTGGGATATTCCTTCGGCTGTTGCTTCGTAAATGCAACTCTGCACTTTATGTTCCTGGTCTATTTCGAATATATAGGTACGGTCTCCTTTGGTTTGTTTGAGGAGATCTGCCAATATTTTATTGATGATCTGTGTAATATCATCCGATTGTAGAAAAGCGAGCAATGAATAAGAAAGACTGTTTTGTTGATAAAGCAGGCTGTTTACCTGGAGAGAGTCTGTACTTTCACTTGTTTCTTCGGTCTGCTTGTCTATACATTGCAGATATCCTATTATATTTTTGTACCCCTCTTCATCCGGTTGTTTGAAGCTGATTTTAGAATATACCCATATGTCCTTCCCATCTTTTGCCTGGATGGGGAACATCTGCTCGTAGGTTTCTATATTTGTGAGCGAAAAGTATTCATTTCTGAGTCGCCTCCGATGATCTTCCCGTATTCTTCCGTGAAAATCTTCGAAACTGATCCGGTCACTTTCAAGTCCGAGTAAGTCAATGATAAAGTCAGAACAAATATATTGGCGATTCTTCAGGTCCGATTCCCACCAACCCATTTTGGCCATTTGCGCAATCTGGCAATATTTATCACAGTCAAAGTCTGGCTTCTCTTTCATATATCTTTTTGCTCCTGTTTTCTATTCCTTATTAAAATCTCAGTGGGCAAATATAGAGATAACTTTTATATTTTAGTGGTTTTGTTGTAAAAAGAATGTTTATAACTGTCTAAACCTATAGGTAACCGGCTTTTATCGATGCAAGATGCTACTTCCGGAGAAATTAAAATCCCTAAACATTTTCCCTTTAAGCTTGTTCTTTATTCCCCGTAAAGTTATCTTTGCGGGGATTTTTGTGTGAACGAAGAATGTGGTAGTATTGGGTAATAAAACTCTAAAATGTATACAAATAAAGTAAAGAGAATAGCTGCCGTTCATGACCTGTCTGGTTTTGGACGCGTATCCCTCACAGTCGTTATTCCTATTTTGTCTTCCATGGGCTTTCAAGTTTGCCCTTTACCTACGGCTGTGCTCTCCAGTCATACGCAATATCCGGAGTTCTCTATTCTTGACCTGACGGATGAAATGCCTAGAATTATTGCCGAATGGAAAAAGCTGGATGTGCAGTTTGATGCTTTTTATACAGGTTATTTAGGCTCTCCCCGACAGATACAGATTGTTTCGGATTTTATAGATGATTTCCGCCAGCCGGACGGCTTGGTAGTGGTTGACCCCGTATTGGGAGACAACGGACGGCTATATACTAACTTTGATGAATCGATGATCCGGGAGATGCGCCATCTGGCAGCGAAAGCCGATGTGATAACCCCGAATCTGACTGAACTTTTTTACCTGATGGACAAACCTTACAAAGCAGATAATACCGATGAAGAATTGAAAACCTATCTTCGATTTTTATCCGATGCCGGTCCTCAGGTCGTTATTATAACAAGTGTTCCCGTTCACGGCGAGAGCCACAAAACTTCGGTATATGCCTACAACCGGGTAGGGAATCGTTACTGGAAAATTACCTGTCCTTATCTGCCTGCCCATTATCCGGGAACGGGAGATACCTTTACGAGCGTCATCACCGGAGCTTTATTGCAAGGCGATAGTCTTCCTATTGCCTTGGATCGTGCCACGCAATTCATCCTTCAGGGCATTCGTGCCACTTTCGGTTATGAGTATGATAACCGGGAAGGAATTCTACTTGAAAAAGTATTGCATAATCTGGATATGCCAATCCAGAGTGCCAGCTACGAATTAATTTGAGTATCTTTGATAATCAGAAGATATGATACTTGAGTCATTATTGTATTATTAGTTCTTTTAATAAGACAGGAACTTCTGCCGGTTCTTTGGCCACCCGTATCCCTGTTGCTGTGAGTGCTGTAATCTTCCCTTCAGCCGAACCTGAGCTACCGGAAATAATAGCTCCTGCATGTCCCATTTGTTTTCCCGGGGGAGCCGATTGCCCGGCTATGAAGGCTACGACGGGTTTGTTCACATGCTTCTTTATATACTCAGCTGCCAGTTCTTCCGCATTTCCGCCGATTTCACCAATCATGACAATGGCTTCCGTGTCCTCATCGTTCTGGAACATCTCCAGCAGTTCGCGGAAGTAAAGGCCCACTACAGGATCGCCTCCCATGCCGATGGCGGTGGACTGTCCCATGCCATTGACCGTAAGGTGGTAAACTATCTCATAAGTCAATGTGCCGCTACGGCTGATGACTCCGACATTTCCTTTTTTAAAAATATTACCGGGCAAGATGCCTGCCAGACTTTTCTCCGGAGATATTAAACCGGGGCAATTGGGTCCGATGAGCATTGCGCCTTTCAGTTGGGTGAAACGATAGGCTTTTATTACATCAAGGGTGGGGATACCTTCGGAGATACAAATAATCAGTTTGATTCCCGCATCCGCCGCTTCCATAATGGCATCTGCCGCATGGCTTGCCGGCACGAATATGATGGAGGCATTGGCCTGTGTCTTTTCTACCGCTTCGTGCATGGTGTTGAAAACGGGAAGCCCTTCGATGGTGCTGCCGCCTTTTCCGGGAGAGGTGCCGCCCACCACATTAGTACCGTATTCTTTCATTTTCACAGCGTGAAAGTGTCCGTCTCTGCCCGTAATTCCCTGTACCAACAGGCGGGTCGATTTATCGATAAGTATGCTCATGCAATTTCTCCTTTCACTGATTTTACTGCCATCAGAGTGGCTTCATTCATAGTTTTCGCCACCTGAAAACGGTTGCTGTCCTTTAATAATTTCCTGCCGATATTCTCATTGGTTCCCGTCAGTCTTACAATTACGGGTATGTCCGTTTGCAATTGGTCGAAAGCCTGTATCAGACCGATAGCCACATCATCACAACGGGTGATGCCGCCAAATATATTGATGAAGACTGCTTTTACTTTCGAGTCATTCAGCAATATCTTCATGGCTTCAATCACCTTCACGGGGTTTGAACTGCCTCCGATGTCCAGAAAATTGGCCGGTGAACCACCATAGAGTTTAATCATATCCATTGTAGTCATTGCCAGTCCGGCACCGTTTACCATGCAACCGATATCACCGTCCATGTGTACATAACTGAATCCTCTCTCTTTGGCCGTGGCTTCCAGTTGTTCTTCCGGAGTCGGTTCAAAAAGGGCCTGTACATCGGGATGGCGGTAGAGCGCGTTGTCATCGAATATCATTTTGGCATCGATAGCCAGCAGTGTGCCTTTAGCTGTCAGTACCAGTGGATTGATTTCGGCTAGTGAAGCGTCATTTTCTATGAATGCTTGGTAGAGATCTTGTAGGATAGTGGTCATGCGTTTGGCCTGTTCCGCTTGTTCGAAGAGCGTAAATGCAAAACGTTGTGCCAGATATTTGGGCAATCCTATCAGTGGATCAATGTTGTAGCGGATAATTTTTTCCGGAGTTTTACGGGCCACTTCCTCAATATCCATTCCACCTGCCGCACTCATGATGAGGGCGACTGAGCGAGCATTGCGGTCGATGGTGAAGCTGACATAATATTCAGCCGCGATGTCTACAGCTTCACTGATCAGGATTCGGGTTACAGTAAATCCTTTGATGGTCATATTCAGGATTTCCTGAGCATGCTGCCTCACAAGCGCTTCGTTGTCTGCCAGCTTGACGCCTCCGGCTTTTCCTCGTCCACCGGTCAGCACCTGGGCTTTGATGGCTACTTTGTTCACTCCTAATTGTCGAAAAGCAGCTACTGCTTCATCGGGTGTATTACATAACATGTGCCGTTCTACCGGGATACTATAACGGGAGAAAATCTCTTTTGCCTGATATTCATGTACTTTCATGGATTATGGATTGTAGATTACTATTTATCTTAAACAAACGGAAGAGCTAAAAAGTTGTCAAATAAGTGATTAAGAAGAGTAATAAGAGAAAAGAGGCAGGCTTGTCAGCCGCAAGTGAGTAATATTATGAGCTAGGTCTTATGTGTGGATATAAACTGACAATATATACAACTTTTCAGTAAGATAATAAATAGAAAAGTTTTATGACTTTATGAACGGTATTTTATGTTTTATAAGGTTTCTTTTTATGACAGTATAGTGCCTTTAATTTTGACTTTTAAATATGCTTTTACTGTGCTTTTATTCCTTTTATAATGTTGTTTACATGTAAATACTGAATTTTTTCATTAATTATATTCTATTTTTATGAAAACCAGTTCTTTTTGTTTTTATGATTTATTGGTTTCTATATTTTGTCATTTTAAAAATATTGCCAAGGCGATAATAACTGATCCGTAATATGAAAAAAAACGTTTTCTATCCTATGATTTTTTCTTCCTTTTTTGTTAAATTTGCATATTAATCTTGTATTTTAATGTGATAACACACACGAATTGTAATGAACAGGAGAGAATTCCATCTATTGAGAAACACCTCCATGCTGTTTGCCATACTTGTATTCTTCACTCAAGTATGTGCGGCCCAGGCATATAGATATTTAAGCATGGAGGATGGTCTGGGTAGCCAGAAAGTTTACCGTATTCTGCAAGACTCTTTGGGATACATGTGGTTTTTAACTCAGGAAGGTCCGGACCGTTACAATGGGAAGGAAATCAAACACTATGAACTGACGGATAAAGGACAGAAACTTAATATGCAGTTCAATCTGAACTGGCTTTATATGGCTGGTGACGGTGCTTTGTGGGGGATAGGCCGGAAAGGTCGCATTTTCCGTTATGAGTTGGAACGCGACCGCTTTGAACAGGTGTATATGCCTTCCCAGCCCGAGAAGGGAATTGCTTCACCGAATATCACCTATAGTTATATGGATCATTCCGGCCGTATCTGGTTATGTAGCAAGGAACAGATTACATTGTTCGACACCCGTACGGAAAAGGCTTTCCCGCTATCATGCGACATAATCAGTAACATCACTTCCATAGAACAGATGGACGGGATGAATTTCTTCATAGGTACTGAATCCGGACTGTATCAGGCTATACTGGATGAGCAACATATGTCACTCACATGCAAATCTGCCTATGATCTTCATATACCGGTAAGCGAGTTGTTTTTCTCGGATACCTTAAAAAACTGTTTGTCGGTACTTTCAAACAGGGGATTTGGATTTGTGATCTCAATACTTCTTCGGAAACTAGTTCGGACAGAACTCTTAGCGATGTGAACGTCAAACGGATTGTGCCTGTGGGTGAAAAAGAGGTGCTGATAGCTACTGACGGAAAAGGTATTTACCGCATGAATGTCGATTCGTGCCATGCAGTTCCTTACATTGTAGCTGATTATACGATTCATAACGGGATGAACGGTAACAATATCAATGATGTGTATGTGGACGGTGATGGCCGTATCTGGATTGCCAATTATCCTAGTGGTATAACCATTCGTGACAACCGCTATGGAGGATATCGCTGGACACGTCATTCAGTTGGCAACCGCCAGTCGCTTGTCAATGATCAGGTACATGATGTCATTGAAGACAGTGACGGTGATCTCTGGTTCGGTACCAGTAACGGTATCAGTTTTTATAATTCCGGTACGGGTGAGTGGCATTCCTTCTTCAGTACTTTCGACCATGAGTTGGAAGATAAGAATCACATTTTCCTGACACTTTGCGAAATTTCACCCGGTATCATTCTGGCAGGTGGTTTCACTTCCGGTCTTTACCAGATAAATAAACGTACACTAACGGTTGATTATATCGCTTCTTCACTTTTTTTTCACCTTGATTTACGCCCCGATCAGTATATACGCGACATAAAGAAAGATTCGGAAGGCAATATCTGGTCAGGAGGTTTTTATAACCTGAAGTGTTTTGATCTGGCGGGTGGAAAATCCCGTTTATATCCGGGACTGAGTTCCATTACTTGTATTCATGAGAAGGATAGTTCTTCAATGTGGATCGGTACTTCGATGGGATTGTATTTGCTCGATAAGGTTTCGGGGAAGTACCGCAGCATTGATATGCCGGTAGAATCATCGCATATTTGTGCTTTGTATCAGGGAAAAGACGGTGTGTTGTATATAGGTACCAGTGGCTCCGGACTGGTACTTTACGATGTCGGGGAGGGGAGCTTTGCCCAGTATTATACAGACAACTGCGCCCTTATCTCCAACAATATTTATACGATTCTTCCCAAACCGGACGGTGACTTGTTGCTTAGTACGGAGAAAGGGATTGTACACTTCTCGCCCTACAAGGTGACATTCACAAACTGGACGCGTGAGCAGGGGCTTATGAGTGTTTCCTTCAATCCGGGTGCCGGAATACTGCACAGCAGCGGGCGTTTCATTTTGGGGAGCAATGACGGTGTCATCGGTTTCCCCTCGGATATGCATATTCCGGTACCCGCATTTTCTCCTATGATACTCAGTGATTTGCGTATATCCTATCAGATGATGTATCCCGGTGACGAGGGATCTCCCCTGAAGACGGATATTAACAATACGGAAGTCTTACGGCTCGATTACGGACAGAACACCTTTTCACTGAGAGCCTCTTCCATCAATTATGATTATCCCTCCAATGTGTTGTATTCCTGGAAGCTGGAAGGGTTTTATGAAGAATGGACCGCTCCTTCCGCCAACGGGCTGATGCGTTTTACCAATATTCCTTCAGGTAAATATGTGCTTCATGTGCGCTCCGTATCCAATGAAGAGAAGTACAAGAGCTATGAACAGCGCAGTATATTGATTATCATTTCCCCTCCGCTATGGGCCAGCCCGTGGGCTATAGCCGGTTATGTCCTGCTGACGGTTCTGGTGTGTGTGGTTCTGTTCCGCATCATCACGTTGAGAAAGCAGAAGAAAGTATCAGAAGAAAAGGCACGTTTCTTTATCAATACGGCCCATGATATCCGTACGCCTCTGACGTTGATAAAAGCTCCGCTGGAAGAGCTCCGAAGCGGGGAGATGGTGAATGAGGAAGGGAAGGACCATGTAAATATGGCGTTGCGGAATGTAGACGTACTTTTGCGGCTTACGACCAATCTTATCAACTTTGAACGTATCGATACTTATTCATCGCGTCTGTATGTGTCCGAGTATGAACTGGGTTCGTATATGTCCGGCATTTGCGATACTTTCCGTTCGTATGCCAGTGTCAAGCACATCAGGCTGGATTATGAGAGTAATTTCAGCTATCTGAATGTCTGGTTTGACAGGGACAAGATGGATTCCATCCTGAAGAATATCCTGTCGAATGCCATGAAGTATACGCCGGAAAATGGAAGTATTCATGTTTCCGCTTCAGAGTGTGGCGATAGCTGGTGTATCGAGGTGAAAGATACGGGTATCGGGATTCCCCGTAATGAGCAGAAGGGATTGTTCCATGCTTATTTCCGGGGTAGCAATGTCATCAATCTTAAAGTGAGCGGCAGTGGCATCGGGCTGGCGCTGGTGCACAGGCTGGTGCATCTGCACAGTGGTAGGATTTCCATAGAAAGTACGGCGGAACAAGGCACGCTGGTAAAAATCGTTTTCCCTAAAGGCAGCAGGCATTTTCCGAAAAACACTGTCGTATCCCGTACTTCGGAGCATTCCGTCGCTGTGCCCGAAGTTGTTTCTCCGTATTCTCCGTCGGTTACGGAGAGGCAGCATGCGGCTTCTTCCCGGCGTATCCTGGTGGTGGAGGACAATGACGATTTACGCATTTACCTGACTAATACGCTTGGCGAGGATTATCAGGTGCAGTCCTGTCTTAACGGGAAGGAGGCGCTCGGGATTTTGTCCGAGTTTAAGCCTGATCTCGTGCTGTCGGACATCATGATGCCGGAGATGTCGGGAGATGAACTGTGCGCTGCCATAAAAGGCAATATTGAAACTTCCCATATTCCGGTGCTTCTACTCACGGCGTTGGGAGATGAAAAGAACATGCTGGAAGGGCTGAAAATCGGTGCGGATGACTATATGGCAAAACCTTTCAGTATCAGTCTTTTGAAAGCGAGTATCAACCGGCTGATTACCAACCGTCATCTGTTGTACAAGAAGTATGGCAGTTCGGATTTTGAGAATGAGAAATGGCCGAAGGGATGCCGCGACACGCTCGACTGGAAGTTCATCGCCTCCGTCAGGGAAAATGTGGAGAAGAACATGGCCGATCCGGATTTTACGGTAGATATGCTTTGCTCGCTTCATCACATGAGCCGTAGCAGTTTCTATAACAAGATAAAGGCGTTGACCGATTGCTCGCCGGCGGATTATGTCCGTCTCATCCGCATGCAGTATGCCGCCCGGATGTTGAAAGAAAGCGAGTATTCCATTACGGAAATTGCGGATATGACCGGGTTTTGCGATGCGAAATATTTCAGGGAAGTATTCCGGAAACATTTCGGAGCCAGTCCCAGTGAGTATAGGGGAAAAGGAACGGCGGAAAAAGAAACCTCAAAAGAAGCCGAATAAAAGAACGCCAATTACATGTGTGTAATTGGCGTTCTTTTATTCGGCTTCTTTCAATCGGATCAGAAGGTGAGGAGCAGGCCCTTCTTCTGGCTGAGGGCGTCTTCATAGAGGCTGCAAAGGTCGTCGTAGGCTTCCATCCACTCCTCCGGTTCTGCTTCATACAGCAGGTCTTCGGGGGCGGCATTTTCCGCTTCATCCCTGTTCTCCTTTAATCTTTCCAGAATCTCCGCCACCTCGCCGCAGTCTATGATGCCCAATCCTTCCATGCCGGGGTCTACGATGACACTGTCGATTTCAACCTGACAGCCTAAGACGGGGACCTCACCATATTCAAATACATCGAGACTCTTGATTACCTCGTTCACTGCATCCCACATTTCGCCCAGACCACGATCGTCCTCCACATCGTAGCAGGCGGTAAGCAGAATGTCGAAATAGACCTGAAGCGTAAGTTCGCCGAACTCCTCTTCCCAATCTTCGTCCAACTCATCGCCCGTGTATGGGGATTGCAACTCGTCGAGATGCTCGCAAATATATTGGTGTGCTATCTCGGCATTCTTAATGCTGTCTTTCATGACAGGCTCTATCTCGGCGTGAAATTTCTCGGTGTCAAACACAAACGCCTTATGTTCCATACTCATAATTTTTCCTCAGTTATATTAAAGTGTTTCTATGCTTTCTTTGCAGGTCCTTTGGGCAATCCTTGCGTATTTAAAACCTCGCTATGGGTTTATTCCACTGCAATGTTTTGTTTGATTGTATTATGGAGTTTCTCTTTCAGGATATGCGCATCGACCGGTTTGGGCACATATCCGTTGAATCCGTTCTTCATCACCTTTTCTTTGTCGGAAGAGAAGGTATATGCCGTAACGGCGATGATGGGTATTGTTTTTGAGAATTTCCGTATCTCCCTTGCCGCTTCGTATCCGTCCATTTTGGGCATGTTGATATCCATGATGATGACGTGCGGCTGGAATTTCTTGTACAACTCTACAGCTTCTTCACCGTTCCAGGCATGCACCAGGGTGTAGTCTTTGTTAAGAATAGAATTGAATAGCAGGTAGTTGCTCTCATTGTCTTCTGCCACTAGGATGACAGGCTTTTGCCGGTCTGCCTTGGGGGCAAGACTGGCCGGTTGCTGTTTCTGCTGCTCCACAACTGCTCCCGGCTTATACGGCACTGTGAACCAGAATGTACTTCCTTTGCCTTCACCCTCGGATTCTACTCCGATCCTGCCTTTCATCTTTTCGATAATGTTCTTGCAGATGGAAAGACCCAGCCCCGTTCCTTGGGTGAAAGTGTCTACTTTGGTGAAACGTTCGAATATTTTCTTCCGATCCTCTTGTGAGATGCCCTTGCCGGTGTCCTTTACGTAGAAATGAAGTTCTTTTCCGCGTATTTCATAACCAAATGTGATGCTGCCTGCCTGCGTAAATTTAGTGGCATTGACCAGCAGGTTGATTAGTACCTGTGAGAGTCGGTTCTTTTCGGTTTTCACATGGCACAGAGCTGCCCCGGGAATGAATACCAGAGCAACGCCCGGTTGCAGTCTGCGCCGTACGGTGCTTTCCACGTCTTTTGCCAGTCCGTTCAGGTCTACATCCTGGTAGTTGAATTCAAGCGTGTTCGCCTCTATTTTCGACAAGTCCAGAATGTCGCTGACGAGTTGCAGGAGCAGCTGGTTGTTGTTCTCTATGATGCTGATGAATTCTTCCCGTTCCTGTTCATCCTCAGTGGCGGACAGCAGGCTGGAGAAACCTACGATAGCGTTCAGCGGCGTGCGTATTTCGTGGCTCATGTTGGCCAGGAATGCAGACTTCAAACGTTCGGATTCCAAGGCTTTCTCCCTGGCTGTTATCAGTGCCTTTTCTTGTCTCTTGCGTTCTGTGATCAGCAACAGCGAACCTACCAGGGATATTGGACATCCTTGCTCGTCATATTGGTCTACTATTGCATTTGTTTCAAGCCAGTCTGTAAAGTTCCGTCCTTCCACTTCGGTGATGATACGGAATTCTTCTTTGGCGTGCTGTAATTCTCCGGAAACAAGGTTCCTGTACACTTGCTTTATGCGTTCCACGTCCTCCGGATGTATTTTACGGAAATATTCGGAGGCTTTAATGATGTGTGCCTGAGGGGTAGAGCCTGCCTCTTCGGCAAAGTTCATGTGGGCTAATATCTGTTCGGATTCGCAAGTGATCATGTCGTTTTTCAGATCCCAGCGCCAAGGGATGATCCGCGCCACGCTCAAGGTCATTTCCAGCTTTTTGTTGATTTCCCTCAACGCATTTTCCGCTTCGTTGCGTGCTGTGATGTCAACTCCGAAAATATCGATGGTGCGCTTTTCGGACGACCGGCAGATGATGAATTCGTAAAAAGAGTGGGTCTGCTTGAAAAAGTGTGTGAAGGTAATCGCCTGTTTTTCTCTGAATACCATCTTTATAAACCGTGGAAGACATTCAATCTGTGAAAGCGGATTCTTATCCGTATCATTATCCTCATTTGCCGTAAACACACTGTTGAACAAGCTGTTGCCGGCTTGGTATTTTATATCTGTCACCTCTCCTTTTTCATTAAGATCCACTATTGCCTGGGTATATGATATCGGCATGTTGCATACAAGTGTGTGGTGGGCGTTGAACAGGGCTATTTTCTTTTGCTGGAACCGGTATATGACAAGCGCTATGACCACAAGTGAAAGCAACAGGATCGTTCCGCTGATGATCCACCATCTGTATTTCTGCCAGAAGGTGAGGGGTTTGTTCATGAATATTGTATCTGCCGGGCAAAGGTCAGCGTTGAGTCCGTCCAATTCCAGTTGTGCATAGTTGACGAGCGGGTACGAATTTTTGCTGTATACGAACGGAATGTCGCGCATATCTTTCCCTTGGAGCATTTGCCCGATTATGTCGGTCAGTGATTGCTCCAGTTCCGCCTGGTCGTAGAAGTGTCCGCCGATGAATCCTGCCTTGTTGATATACGCGCTTCTCAGGGCAAATACCGGTTGGGGCGAGGATGCCACCAGCTGGAAGTCGCCGCTGATGAGTGTGGGCGACCCGAACAGGTTTCTACGTTCGTAGAACCAGGTGGAGAACAAGATACTTGTTGTCGGGTCATCTGTCAGTAAGTATTCTTGCAGCCGTCTGCTGTTTTCTTCTTTGCCCACCAGGCGTTCGTATTCGATATCCGGATATTCGGATGTGATGTACGAGTTGATAAGCCGGTCCAGCTGCTGGTTCTGATAGAGTTCGTCCGCCGCGAATACGATCTTCTTCAGTTGGGGAAGCATCCCTACCATCATGTCGATGGTCTCTTTATACGTATACGGGGCTTCAATGAATGTGAAGTTATATTTTTCCCTGATGTCGCTCAGAGGGGCTGCCGCATTGTCCTCCATATTTATGGAGCGTCCCGTGAAATAATATTCCCGGGGGGCATAGGTATCTTCATGGGAAATCAGTACCATAGGGATATCGCCCCATTCTTTCCGGATATGGTCTCTCAAAGTGAAAGCTATGCTGCCTATGAGCACCAGATAATCCGGTTTGCCTTTCTCATAACGCCGGAAGATCCCTTCTTCCATCCGGTTGTACAGCGAGTCATTGCGGATAAACGTCCCGTTTATGTGCACCAGGTCGGCATTGACACCCTCTGTCGAAGACGTCTGGAGCATGATAGAAGTTATAAGGGTTTGGCTCCATGGGGCTCCTTCATTGTATGAGTTGATGATAAGCAGCCGGTGTTGTCGGGAGGCTGCGGCGGCATGGGCTGCGGATAAGCTTAGACATGCTATGACACAGCATAGGCTGATTGTATGTTTCCAAGATAAGAAAAGTCTCATAACCGATTATAATGTATTATGTTGTGGGTGAATATACTGATTATTTTGTGAACAAATATACTAATTATTTTGTGAATTAATATTAGATATTGATACAAAAATACAAAAGTTAGGTTTCTTATAGTTGATTTGTTGTTGTATATTAAGTATAATTAGTAAATTGGATTCCTGATATGGGGTACGAGGAAAGGCTGCCTCGTTTTTCGAAACAGCCTTATCCACTTTGTTAGAGAGTATGTATCTAATCTCTCTTTTTTTACACGTTCATCGCGTTGGCGCTCAGCGCCCCCACTATGGCCGAAGCTACGGCGATCACCACTTTGAGGATTTTATCCCAGATTGACTTTTTCATGTTCTTTTAGCGTAAAATGATTTGGTAATTTTGAATACACCTTTTTTCCTATCCCAGCGGGTTCTCTTCAATGCCGCCATCGGCGCCTCCCTGGCCACCTGATGAATTTCCGTCCTTGTTTACCAATGCCTCCAGATCGTAGAAATCAATTTTCTGTCCGGCACGTGTTGCCGTCACATCCGGTCTGATGGTGGTTGAGGGTCGGAAATTGATTTTCACGGCCTTGATGTTCTTAGCCGTGCAATCCTCCTTTTTCTCCACTCCGACGGTCCGTGCCGACAGGCTGAAAACCCCGAAGTCCTTGATGTTCACCGATTGACCGCCATACAGCTTGTCAATCAGTGCTTCCACAAAGTTGGTAATTACACTTTTGATATCTCCCAAAGTCAGTGAACTTTTCTCCTTCATCACGTACGCCACGTCTTCCAGGTCGGCATTGGCTCCCAGTGTCACCAGTTGAGGATAAAACTTCGCTGCTGAATTTGCCTTGCGCGGGTCTTTCCGCGGAATCTTCTTGAATGGTACTCCCATAATTAATAATTTTTTAAAAGTTAAAAAACAAGGTTATTTAATGATTCTTGGGGGAAAGCTGTCCGAATCCTCTTCTCATGCTTTTCTTAATTAACTCCGCCATCATGGGCTTGCCGGAAGATTTTCGTTCTTTTCCCCTTTGGATACTGCAAATATACCCCGTTCTTTTCCCTTCCACTTTTCGCTTGAAGCTATTTGAGTTTGTATGAAAAAAAGAGAATGTAAATGAGAAGTAATACTTTCTTTATTCCTTTCGGTTGTCGCTGTAAATGAGTACCTTTATACCATGTAAATCACTAAAAAACAAACTTATGAAAGAAGAAAACTTAGATGAGAAAGTCCCTGTCCGCGCTTATACCAAAGCCGACCTTGCCATGCTTTACAACCCCGGTGTATGCATTACTACCGCCCTTCAACTTCTGCGTTGCTGGATTTATGCGAACAAGCAACTGATGGCGGAACTGAAGGAAGCGGGTTATAACAAGAACCGCCATTCTTACCTGCCCCTTGAAGTGAGACTCATATTCAAGTATCTCGGTGAGCCTTAAACGGTTTGAATCCGGCGAATGAAATATTTGTGCTTTTTGTAAATAAAACGCCAATATATGTAACGGGTGATAAGATATGATGTAATGCTGCATTACATATATTCTTATCACCCGTTCCGTTATATGATAACTCACCTCCCGAATCCATTGTTTACCTCATCATTCTGCAAGTCCACCACTTCATATTCGGTGCTTCCCTGCGCGTTCCTTCTCGTGCGGAACCTGTATTTCTCCAGCGACAGCACCAGTGTCTGTATCGCCTGCCTGTTCACCTGTATCTTTCCGTAGATGGCAATCTTGCTGAGTATGGCCGCTGCGGGCATCCACTTCACGCAGGTGTCTTCGGGTTCCGGCTTCCGGAAATATACCAGCAGATTCTCCTCCACCGGATCCTTCATGCGGTGCATTTCGTTGTGCCGGTTCAGTTCGTCTATCTCTTCCCCTTCGTACCAGTATTGATATCCCCCGTTCAGCAGCGCGTATGCCTGCGCATATATCCCCTCGTAATTGACGGGCGTTCTGTAATCCATCGAAATAACGGAGGATGGCAGAAATCGTCTGTTTCCTCCTATATCCTGCAGGCACAGTCGGTTGTTGGTGCTGGCAATGAAGGACGCGCGTCGTATGAAGGATAGTGTCTGTATGTCGTATACTTTTCGTTCCGTGACGCTCTCCTGTGTGATGGTTCTTTTGAGTCCTGCCAGGTCACTGATTCTGGCTCCGTCAAACTCCTCCATATTGATGATGAGGTGCGTGCTTAGCATCAGCTGGTGGTCCTTGTTTTCCGGATTGGCCATTCCGTTCCGGTAATATTCCCTCCATTCAGGGGGCAGGAGCCTTCGTATCCATGTGCTCTTTCCTTTTCCCTGCTCTGAGTAGAGTATGATGACGAGATGGTTCACCGCCTCGTCCTGCAATGCGCATGCCAGCATTCCCACGAACCACTTTCTGAAACTTTTCTTCCAGAACTTCTGGTCTTCGGTCTGTACGGTTTCTGCCAGCTGCCCGATGTAATCGGTCACTCCGTCCCATGGCTTGAGCTTCTCAATGTAGTCCGTGAAAGGATTGTATTCCCTGGGATATGAAGAGTTTACAATCGCCTTCACGTAATCCAGCGAACACTTGATTCCTGCCAGTTGCAGTTCCAGGAATATGGCGTTGTAGCTTGTTGCTCTTACGGGTCGTAGCTTGCCTATCCATTTTTCTGTTTTCTCGTTGAAGTCGAGATACTCCAGTCGGTCCATTATAATGTTCCTTCGGAAATCATAATGCGTTTTCAGGAAATCGAGCAGCTGATGAATCGTGTCCGGCTTCTCTTCTTCCTTGCGCATGTTGGCTTCCGTTGTTCTGTCGGTATAGATGTACGCGTTGTGTATGGGTGCTGCCGCGTTGAACTCTTCACTGCCGAATTTTTCCTGTGCCAGACGCATGACCACTTCCTCTTCCAGGCCTTTCGTATAGCACTTGTTTCCCAGTGCGAAGATGAAGCAGTCCCGTTTTCCCGGTTCAAACTTTGATATCCTCTTCACCGCAAGCACCGCCTTGTTGAATTCCATTCTTTCCCAGGGTTCGGCTTCCGCCTTTCCGCCTTCCGGCTTATCACTCATCACTTTATCACTCACCGGTTTATCACTTGTCACCTTACCACTTATCACTTTCTCATTTACCGTTTTTTTCCTTCCCGGCTGTGGCTTTTCGGGCGGAACGATGGTAGTCAGTATCTTGTCCACCTCTTTCATTAGTTCTTCATTCAGGTATGCCTTTTCATCGAAGGAGGTGAAGAATCCCCTTGATATGTCTTTGCCGCTGCCGTCCACTTCCACGCCGAGCAATTGTTCGTAATATTCCTTGCAGGCATTGTACATGGCCAGGTGATGTTTTTCCAACCTGTTGAATTCCACTCTATCTTCTTCAGCCAGTGTATCCCTCAGTCGGATGGCATAAGCTGTTTTCAGAAACACGAAAACCTTGAATCCGTGCCCTTTTGGGGTGAGGAAAGAAGCCAGCGTGTTGGGATCTTCATTAATTTTTTTCCTCAGCTCTTCCAGCTTCTCTTCGGGCTGGTCGTCAATGTCCAGCAGGGTGACATGTGTATAGCTTGTTATGCTGTAGGCCTGCCTTTTTTCCTTGTATCCTGCCGTGACGGTGTAGAATGGCAACTGTTTCTTCACATTGTTCGCCTCTTCCGTCTTTCCCTGGCTGACGAGCATTCGGATTTTGAATACGAGCTTCGCATGCAGCCCTTTTGTGATGTTTTCCATTGCTTTTCGGAGAGTAATTTCTCCCCGTACATTACTGAATCCGCTGTATGCGGTAACCGGAATATTTTCCATTTGTTTTTAGTTTGTTTGGAATCTGCCTTATGGCGGCACGAAATAGGGGATAATAATCGGAATGGCAAAAACGCCTTTTCACACTGAAAAGGCGTTTTTGCACAATTTTAGGTGTTTACTTATTTTTCTTCTTTTTTCTCGCTTCCTCCTCCTTTTCCTGAAATTCTTTTCTTAGGTTAATGATTTCAGTATTAATGCTTTTCAGGGCCAAAACGCCTTTTTCATGTTTCCCTTTTTCAAAGAGTACAATGTGTTCCAGCTTCTTTGCCAGATCCATTGTTCCTTTGATTCCCGCTTCTTTTTTGTGGTGCATAATCATGTTTATCCATGGAGTGAGGAATTCCTTCCTCTCTTCAGCTCGGACTAAAATCCGTTCTCCAAATGCTTCATTTCCAACTAACAGGATATTGATCCTGTCTTCTTTTCTCTCGATTTCGATGTTGTAGCCATCCTTGCAAGTGAGTTCGATACTCAAGATTGTGTTTTTTTAGTCATAAAATCACAATTTTAGAAGTTAGTAATTTATTTTAAGTTTACTGTACGAAAGCAAAATTAACGGTTCTATCTGTAATATCTGCCATTTTTTTCAGTAAAAGTGAATATTTTCTGTTCTATGTGTTACACACAAAGTAGTAAATAGGTATGGGGGGCTACTACCTATTACTTATAGAATGTGTGTAACAGGTTATAAAGAAAAAATAGGGAAATACGCGCATGCATGCGTGTATACGCGGGTACATTATCATAAAAGAAACTGCGGGGTTGAGAGATGGTCTGGACAGAACTGTAAGGATGATGAAATAGGGAATAGGATAGGGGAGTATGGATAAGGTGTTAATAATGATTGTCGTAAATAGTGGGTGTCTTTTAATCGTTCGTTTAATGTGCGCAAAGATAATGCCCAGAAATGAAACAACAAAATATTCTGATAAAGAAAAATGAAATATTTTCTTTTTGCCTATATATATTACTAATATATAGCCTGTTACCTCTGAAATGAGATTGTAATTTTGAGATTACTTTCTTGTTGAAAGAATCTTAGTATGAAAACAACCTTCCAACCTGTCTTTTAAACGAACGATTAAAAGGCAATATATCTGTTTAATTAATTAGTTTATAGCTCTTTACCAGCTATTTGCCATGGTAATGAACAACTACGGGAAGTCAATGGGCAAGAAGGACACAATGCTTGCCGTATTTTACATAAAGTGTTCGCAAGTGATTGAATTTCAAGTGTATTCTGGGAGTTCAAAGCCCCGGAAGAACACCTTTTTCTGAACAAAATCATCGAATGGAAGCGGATAAAGATAGTGAAATATGGTACGCTATGCGTGCTACATACCGTAGAGAACCTGATGCTATGCGCCTGCTTGAGAAAGAGGGGATGGGTTGTTTCGTTCCCATGCAATACAGGATCAGCCTGAAGAAAGGCAGGAAAGTCCGCGCTTTGGTTCCGGTGGTTCATAATCTGCTTTTTGTCCATGCCCGTCCTTCCGAGGTGAAGCGTATCAAATCACAGGTCAGCTATTTGCAATACATCACTGACACCCGCAGCGGACGGAAGATTATTATCTCCGACAGCGAGATGCAGCGCTTTATTGCTGTATCCGGTACATACAATGACCATCTCATGTACTTCCGGCCCGACGAACTGAACCTGTCTAAAGGTACAAAAGTCCGTATCACGGGCGGTGACTTCGAGGGTCAGGAAGGCGTCTTCTTGAAAGTGAAAGGCGCGCGCGACCGCCGTGTGGTTATCGAGATACAAGGCGTTATCGCCGTTGCGCTTGCCACCATTCATCCGGACCTTATAGAAATAATTAAATAGTTTGTTGTTGATGATCAATGATTGATCGTTGACGGTTGGTAATCATAAATTTAAACAATTATGTCTCTTTCTGAAGAAACAGCTGCCCTTCAGCGTGCAGCGCACGAGCTGATGTATTTGGGTATGGACGGGAGCCCCATTTATAGCGATGACTTGTCCCGTCGTAACGGTGAGGTTTATCGTCTGACCACTGCCTTGTATGATTCCGGTGCCCGGGGTGCTACGGTCGAAGAACAGGCGAATGTCTGTCTTGCTCTGCTGATGGGCTACAGTGCCTCGTTCATAGATCACGGTGAGAAGCAGCGGCATGTTCAGGAAGTGTTGGATCGTTGCTGGGATATCCTCGATAATCTTCCCGCTTCTTTATTAAAACTTCGTTTGCTTACTGCTTGCTATGGTGAGGTGTTCGATGAATCTTTGGCGGATGAAGGCCGTGCGATTATTGCTTCCTGGGATTCCGCATCGCTCACTGTTGAACAGCAAGAAGCTATTGAGGAATTTCAGAATGTGCTAGATAATCCTTATCCGTGGGAGTATATAGAAGATTAAGCCTTTGAAGAGGTTGATATAAAGTATATTACGGCAGATCTTAGAGTCCGTTATCTTGAGGATGCGGAAGTTTATGATGTTCTTGAAAATGAGGGTAGGCTATATAATGCAATATGGAAAAGGGTATTAAAAGTAAAGCTGCAAAATCGGTTGTATGGAGTTTTGCAGAGAAATTGTCAGTGCAAGGAATAGGTTTTATTATCAACCTTATACTAACACGTCTCTTGATGCCGGAAGATTATGGGGTTATTGCAATACTATATATATTCATTTCGGTGGCAACGGTATTCATTGACGGAGGATTCTCAAATGCCCTTATACAAAATCAGAAACGTACGGAAGAAGATTTTTCTACCGCTTTCTATACAAACGTCGGGGTTGGAATTTTTTGCTATTTGATACTTTTTTTTTTAGCTCCCTATCTTGCCCGTTTTTTTGCACAGCCGTTAATAAAAGATGTAATGAGAGTGTATGGCATCACTTTGATTATTTCCTCTTTTGCGCTTGTGCAAAAATCCCGATTTTATATCGTCTACAATTTCCGAGTAATAGCACATATATCTGTTGTTGCAATTATAGTAGGAGGTATTGCAGCCATATTTATGGCGTATAATGGTTTGGGAGTGTGGACATTGGTGTGGTATTATATTATAGTCGAATCAATACGAACCACATGTTTATGGGTGTATGGTAAATGGAAGCCGTCTTTATGTTTTTCAAGACAATCATTCTATGCTATATTTAATTTTGGATCCAAAGTTTTAGGAGCGGATATTCTCAATGTTTTTGCTTCAAATCTATATACATTTGTAATAGGGAAATTATTCAATGCTACTAGTCTTGGCTTTTATAGCCGGGGACAATCTATGGCATTTGTTATTCCGGCAAACTGTTCCAATATTATGACACAAGCTGCCTATCCTGTTTTCTGTGAAGTGCAAAATGATATTCAACGCTTACGCTCTTTTTTCGTGAAGTATGTAAGAATGTCATTCATGATTATTTCACCGATTATGACTTTATTGGCAGTTCTTGCATCTCCACTGGTATCGCTTGTCTTAACAGATAAGTGGCTTCCGTGTGTACCTTTTATGCAGATATTAGCCATTGGTTATATGTTTGATCCTGTTATGCGACTGAATAAAAATGTTATTAATGTTACAGGGCATCCGGAATATTCTTTTTATTCGGAACTGTATAAAAAGATAGCCTTACTCTTTATTCTGATTGTAACTTGCGGTTTCGGTATATATAGTATGGCTATTGGCTTGGCATTATATAGTTTAGCTGATTTGCTTATCGTCAGTATACATGTTAAGAAGGTGGTAGGCATTAATTTTATTGATGAAATGTGTATGTTGTTCCCACAAATCTTATATTGTGTTATCACTGCAGTTTGCGTAAATTTCTGCTCCAATTTATTTTCCACTCCTATTATGCAATTGGTGGCAGGGACGCTGACAGGGGTATTTGTATATGCTCTTCTTACGTTGATGTTTTCTCGTAGTCTTATCTGTGATTTGGTAAAACTCTTCACTATAATAAAAAAGTGAAAATAAATAGAAATCTCAAATATTTCAAATCTTCATAAAATACTATGGAGCCAATTGTAACAGTAATTATTCCTTCTTTTAATAGAGCACATTTGTTGGAGAAAACGGTACCAACCTATATGCAAGAAGGTGTGAAAAAAATCATATTGGTGGATGACTGTTCGCAGGATAATACATCTGAGGTGGTAAAACGATTACAAAAACAGATTCCACAATTGTATTATGTGCGTCAGCCTGTAAATATGCGCCAACCTGCCGCTAAAAATAGGGGGTTGGAGGAAGTAGAAACAGATTGGGTTTATTTTGGTGATGATGACAGTGTGCTCTATCCCGGTTCTATCGAACGTTTATATCAGACATGTGTGGAAAACAGAGTGGAAGCTTGTGGTGCAATTGCTTATTATATGACTCCTGGTGAAGAACGATTGACTTTGGATGAATATATAGAGAAGCATCGGAAATATACGAACAATATCAAAGATCTAGTAAATGTCGAAACCATGTATGCAAAGTTTATCTACTCTGTCAGGCAACCTATTGTCGTCCCTTTTTGTCATGCTGCTCTTCTTATGAAATCTGACATTGCCAAGAGAGTGAAGTTCGACCCTGGCTATAGGGGTAATGCATATCGTGAGGAAACCGATTTCATAATGAGATGTTCTGCGGAAGGTGCGATTTTTATGTACGATTCTCGAGCTGCGCAAATCAACCTTCCTTCAACGATGGCAACAGGAGGAGCTCGCAACAAGTCTGTATGGAAGTATAAAAGAGACATGATTCGTTATAACTGGAGATTTTTAAAAACGAACTATCCTTTTATGAAAAAAAAATTCAATTTGCAAAAGAGTATGTATCGGATGCAGTGGGATTTCATGATAGCGTTTGTTACAAGGCCGCTCAAACGATTTTTTAAAAAAGTGGCTGGATAGTGTTATGGGGTGGTACTTTTTAATCCTTCCTCTATTATTCCTGCTTTGGCCATTCGGAGCTTTTTTGCTCTCGCTGATTGTCTTGTTTACACGAAATGTATCTAAAAAAGAGACAACACTGTGTTTGACCATTATGTCTATGTTCTGGGGACTTCTAGCTTTTACGCAGAAGTCATTAACGGTAGAAGACACTGATTGCATCCGTTATTATAGTTCATTTGAATATTTTGAAGGGTGGAATCCTATATCAGCAATATGCTGTTTGAATTTGATTGAGATTTTGAATTATGTCTTTTCACCTGTTAGTGTTTTTGTCACCGCACTCACTGATAATGTCCAGTCGATAAGTTTCCTTTGGACGTTTTTGACTTATCTACTGGCATTTTTAAGTATGCGTAGGCTGATGGAATATTACGAATGTTATGAACAAAGAAGATTTGCCAATTTGGTTCTGATCATGACATTTTGTTTCCTGGCTTTTGTTCAGGTCAGTGAATTATTGAAAAATTCAGCTGCTTTTGCGGTATTTTTTTATGCATTTACACTTCAAATAACCAATAGTAGCAAGGTTGTAGTTTGGATCTTGGTTTTGGCATCAATAGGTATTCATCCATCTGCCATCATGTTGTTGCCATTGTTTTTCTATAAATTAATCAACACGAAGATAACACTTGTTTTTGCGGTTATAATGTTTTTGCTATCGTTGAAGATAAATATTGTCGATATAGTGATGGGGCTTTTGCCAGGGGGAATATATTTCGATTTGTTGCTCGAACGATTTGGAAATCACGATTTCGAGCAAACAGGTACGTTACATTATATTGGTATTCAAATGGCGATGGTTGGAACAGTTTTCTACTTATGGTTTAGGAGCAAGGACTGTGAAACAGGGCCTTTGGAGGTGGTAAACATCGTATTACTGTATTTTATCGTCAGTATTGTAAACTTTCATAATTTGGTAGCTTTTTTACGTTTTACAATATTTTCACATTGGATTTTTGGGTTGATAACGATATGGTATCTGAAAAAGTCATATATCCCGAGCTATAAAAGAATGATGACTTTGATGATTGTCTTTATGTTTTTCATGACTTTACGATGGACGTATGGTCGCACTATGGTCAGAGGAGGGTACTGTTCAAGCTATATGGATAACTCAATAACTAACATCATATTCTCTACTTCATACGATTACCTCTGTGTTGACTATGAAAAATAAATTGCTCTATATTGGTTCCAGGACAGAGAAGATTAAAAGTGGAGCTGATCTGGTGAATAAACGAAATCAGGAATTATTGGAAAGTTTCTTTTCAGTGATTTATTTGCCCTTTGTGAAGGGCCGTTTTTCCAAATTCTATTTTTCTGCTAATGATAATTACCTGAAATGTATAGAAGAAAAGCTTTGTTCGGAAAAATATGAATTTGTGTTCATACAGCAATCTTTGTTAGGAAGGGTGTGTCAATATATAAAGAAAAAGCATCCTCAAATAAAGATTATCGTGTTTTTTCACAATATTGAGATTCAATATGCTCGTGAATATATAAGGACTAAGGGAATAAGTGCCATTCCTTTTTATTTATCTGTTTTGTATTGGGAAAGAAAATGTTGTAAGAATGCTGATTATTACATAACGTTGAATCAGCGGGACTCTCAATTGTTACATGATGTCTATGCTCGAAAATCTGATTTGGAACTCCCTACATCATTTCATGACAGTTTTGATATGAGGATAGCAAGTAGGACACAGGCTTCGATGGAAAACGAGCCAGTTGATTATCTTTTTATTGGTGTATCTTTTTTTGCCAATGTCCAGGGGATACAATGGTTTATCAATCATGTGATGCCAAAGGTTAACGGGCATCTGCATGTCGTAGGAAAGGGAATGGACGCCATTGATTTTAAGAATCTGACAGATAGAGTTCATATTCATGGATTTGTTGATGACTTGTCCGGTTATTACTATCGGGCTCGTATGGTTGTCTCTCCTATTCATGTCGGTGGTGGCATGAAGACCAAAACTGCCGAGGCTCTTATGTATGGCAAGACAATTCTTGGTTCTTCTGAAGCTTTCGAGGGATATGAGATGGATGAAAGATGCATGATACTTTGCAATACCGAAGAAGATTATATTCGAACCATCTGTAATATGACAAATGATACACCTCTATACAACGCTTTCGCACGTCAACTTTTTACCAAATATTATAGTAACAATGTTGTGCGATTTAAGATGAATTTTTTTTTAAAATCAATTGCAAATGAAGAATAAAGAATGCCCGCTAGTGTGTTTGGTTATGCCTGTTTATAATGGGGAAAAAACGATAAGATATGCACTGGCTTCAATCATGAGACAAACATACGATAACTGGATCTGTGTTATTGTTAATGATGGTTCTACTGACGGTACACGGCGAATATTGGACTCAATATCAGATTCTCGATTTCGTATCTATCACATGGAGAAGAATGTAGGCAGAGGAATGGCACGTGACAAGGCATTGGAACTTGCCGAAGGCAAGTATCTGGCTTATATTGATGCTGACGATATGATGCATAAAGATAAGATCGGAGTACAAGTTAAATTCTTGGAGTCAAATCCTGATGTTTGTATGGTGAGTTGTGGATGTATCACTTTTGACAAAAATTTTAAGGCGCTTCGCGCCCGTGGATTAGACAGTTTTAAGTCAGCCAATATCATGAGATATGGTCAAGCCTTACCATTGCTGCTCCCAGCAGCAATGGTAAGGCTTGACCATGCGAAGATATTCCGCTATAATCATCATTTAAATGTTGGTGAAGATTATGACTATTTCGCTCGTTATTGCGAGGGGTATAAGTATGCTAATATCGGAATGCCATACTATTATTATCAGACGGGTAATGTAACCGCTAGGAAGTTGCTTTATTATCAATGTAGTAGCATGAAAAAAATAGCTATAATGTGGCAAATGAATCTTAAGGCTAAAGCTATTGGGAGTGTCATGATACGGTCTGTAAAATTATGTATATATGCTTTGGGGTTAATCTTTGTTGATGCCAATGTATTGGTCAATATCAGAGGAGGTGGAAAAAAAATCTCAATGGAACAAAGATTACATTACGAACAAGAAAGGTCTGAAATATTATCCCATGATTGATACCGATAAAAAATAGATTAAGCATATTCCTATAAGAATAAAATGATTTCCGGAATTGTATTTAAGAATATTTTAAATTTAAATGATATGAATTATAGAATTTGTGTTGTAGGGTTAGGGTATGTAGGACTGCCTTTAGCTCGTTTGTTTTCTACAAAATATGAAACAATTGGATTTGATATGAATCAACAGCGAGTAGATATGTTGAATGCTGCTCATGATTCTACATTGGAAGTTTCAGATGAATTATTAAAGGAAGCGATTGAACAACATGGCTTTAAGTGTACTACAAATACTGATGATATTCGAAACTGTAATTTTTATATAGTTGCAGTTCCTACTCCTGTAGATGTTAATAATAGGCCAGACTTGAAGCCTTTATTAAGTGCTAGTGAAACTATAGGCAAAGTATTAAAGAAAGGAGATATTATTGTATATGAATCTACAGTATATCCGGGTGTGACGGAAGAAGAATGTATTCCTATGGTGGAAAAAGCTTCAGGGATGGTTTTTAATGTTGATTTTTTTGTAGGCTATTCTCCTGAACGTATCAACCCTGGTGATAAAGATCATACAGTTGAAACCATAAAGAAAGTTACATCAGGCTCTACTCCACAAGTAGCGGATATTATTGATAAAGTATATAATTCTATTTTAATTAATGGTACTTATAAAGCATCGTCTATTAGAGTGGCGGAAGCTTCTAAAATAATAGAAAATTCTCAACGTGATATCAATATTGCGTTTATGAATGAGTTAGCGAAAATTTTTAATGCTATGGGTATTGACACTAATGACGTGATCGAAGCTGCGTCAACTAAATGGAATTTTATTAAATTAAAACCAGGATTGGTTGGTGGACATTGTATTAGCGTTGATCCTTATTACTTAATACAAAAAGCTCAGGTCTATGGTGTGTTTCCTCGTGTAATGTCTGCTGCTCGCCGATTGAATGATGGAATGGGAGACTATGTCGCTAACCAAGTCATTAAATTGATGAATAAAAAAGGGATTTTAGTGAAAGGGGCTCAAATATTATTATTGGGAATAGCTTTTAAAGAAAATTGTCCGGATATTCGTAATACTAAAATAGTTGATATTTATTCGGCTCTAAAGGAATATACTGATAATATTGTAGTGTATGATCCATGGGCTGATCCGAAAAGAGTTTTAAATGAGTATGGGATTAATATTGTAACGTCTGATTGGGAAATATTGAGTGGAAGATTTGATGCTGTTATTTTAGGAGTTGCCCACAAACAATTTATTGATAAGGATATTCGTCAATTGTTAAAAAATGATTTGGGTGTTGTTTATGATGTGAAATCTGTTTTATCAAGAGAACAGATTGATGGAAGATTATAATTGCTATGAAAAAGCTAGTAGTTGGAGTAACACATCCTACAAGTATTTCATTATTGCGAGGGCAATTGAAATTTATGTCAGAGCATGGATTTCAAGTCTTCTTAATGGCAGACAGTTCTAAGAATTTGTATTCTTTTTGTAAAGAGGAAAACTGTACTTATATTCCAATACATATAAAGAGGAACATTTCTCTTTTTAATGATATTAGAACTTTATTTGAGGTATTGATTGCTCTGAAAAAGATTAAGCCGGATATTGTTAATTTTGGAACACCAAAAATGGGGCTAATTGGAATGTTGGCCTCCTTTTTTTTGAAAGTACAACTGAGGATATATACATGTAGAGGATTTCGTTTTGAAACAACCAAGGGAGTGTTGCGAACACTTTTAATAGGAATGGAGAGACTCTCAGGTAAATGTTCAACAAAAGTCATTTGTATAAGTCCATCCTTATGTGAACAAGCAATAGAATTAAATATATTTTCTCAAAAGAAAATATGTTTAATAAATAAAGGTAGTAGTAATGGGATCGATCTTAATCTCTTTTCAGCCGACAATATTGATTTAGCGAAACGGAAAGATATTTTGCTACATAATGATCTTACTAGTTCTTTCGTGTACGGATTTATTGGACGAATATGCGAAGATAAAGGCATTAAAGAACTCTATGAGGCATTTTCTAAAATATACAATTTGAACGAATCTTCTCGTTTAGTCCTTATTGGTAAAATAGAAGATAAATCAGATAAGGTTTTTTTGTTAAATCTGTTGAATCATCCAGGGGTGATTCATTTAGGCGTGATTCCTAAAATGGAGCTGCCTACTTGTTTTTCAATTTTTAATGTTTTTGTTTTGCCGACTCATAGAGAAGGTTTTGGGAATGTTCTGATAGAAGCGGCTGCTATTGGAATACCAGTGATAACAACATCTGTCACAGGTGCAAAAGATGCTGTAAGAAACGGTTATAATGGTATATTGGTTCCCTTAAATGATGTAGTAGGGTTAGAAAGGGCTATGTTACAATTGCAGAATAATAAGGAAATGAGAAAGGAATTTGCTAATAATGGGGTTATGTGGGTCCAAAATTTCAAGCAAGAAATAATTTGGAATGGCTTATTGAATATATATAATGAGTTATAAGTTATTCTCGAAAAATTTTTCAAGATGGAAGTCTTATGGGAAAATCTTTGATAGTCTGGTAAAAGTTATATCTGCTAAATATATGTATTTGTGCTTATTTAAGCGATTGATTGATTTTATTATTGCATTTTTTGCATTGGCAATAGTTTGGCCCATTTTATTGCTCATTAGTATTTGGTTGTATTTTACAAATAAAGGAGCGGGGATTTTCTTTTTACAAGAACGTCCTGGTAAAGATGAAAAAATATTCAAGATCATTAAGTTCAAAACAATGACGGATGAACGGGGAGCTGATGGAAATTTGTTATCGGATAAGGAACGATTGACGAAGATTGGTAAGTTTGTTCGTTCGACCTCTATTGATGAATTGCCACAGTTAATTAATGTGCTGAAAGGTGATATGGCTTTGATCGGCCCTCGCCCCTTAAGGACTTATTATTTACCTTTATATTCTAAAGAGCAGATGAGACGCCATGAAGTACGTCCGGGTATAACTGGCTGGGCACAGATTAATGGAAGAAATAACCTAAGTTGGACAAAAAAGTTTGAACTGGATGTTTGGTATGTGGATCATTGCTCTTTTTCTTTAGATATGAAAATAGCATTTGCTACAATAAGAAAAGTTTTTATCAGAGAAGGGATATCAAAAGAGGGAGAGGCCACTACTGTGCCTTTTAACGGGCATAATTGAAGGAAATGAATATGAAAAGTGTTATTATTGGTGCAGGCACTTACGGAGAAGTCTATTTGGCTTACCTTCAAGAGGCCGGTATTGAAATTGTAGGTTTTTTGGATGATGATCCTAGGTATCTCAAACAAAAGGTTTGTGGTATTCCTGTGTTGGGGGGATTGGATTTTCTAGCTTGTTTGAAAGATGAATATGGTGTTAAAGCTGTTTATTGTCCCTTAGGAAATAATAAATTGCGGGTTGAAATATTAAATCGTGCGTTAAGTCTGGGGTATGAGGTACCTAATTTTATTCATTCTACAGTAGACATCTCTCCAAATGTTGAAATAGGAAAAGGTGTTTATATTCTTTTGGGGACTCATATCATGCCATACACAAAAATAGAAAATTTTGTAATGATAAGTATGGGAGTAAATGTTGCTCATCATTCTGTATTACACGAAGGTTCTTTTCTTTCTACGGGAGTAAACTTTGGGGCATCAATTATTGCGCATAAATATGCATATATTGGTATTAGTTCTACCATAATGACTGGTGTACATGAATTAGGAGCAAACTGTCTTATTGGTGCCGGTGCCGTAGTTATTAAAGATGTACCGACAAATGCTGTAATGGCAGGTATACCTGCAAAGGTTTTAAAGTATAGGGAATAGAATTTTGCATTCCTAATGATTGTTTTGAAATTGGGTAAGTTGTTGTGTTGGTTATTTATCCCTTATTACCTAAGGTCGAAATAACTCTTCTTTTTACTTCTTGATGTTGTTTCTTTTTTAATCATAATAATTTAATGGACAAGAGAATTTATCTTTGCCTCGCTCACATGAGCGGCAAGGAGCAGACTTTTATAAAGGAAGCTTTCGATACGAACTGGGTTGTTCCTTTGGGACCCAACGTGAATGCTTTCGAAGATGAACTGAAACATTTTGTAGGACAGAATAAGGAAGTTGTTGCTTTGTCTGCCGGTACGGCAGCTATCCATCTGGGATTAATCCAGCTTGGGGTAGGAGCCGGCGATGAGGTTATCTGCCAGTCGTTTACGTTCTGTGCGTCAGCCAATCCTGTTGCTTATCAGGGGGCAACTCCCGTATTTGTCGACAGTGAAGAAGACACTTGGAATATGGATCCTGTTTTGCTGGAAGAAGCCATCAAGGACAGAATCGCAAAGACAGGAAAGAAGCCGAAAGCTATTCTTCCTGTTCATCTTTACGGCATGCCTGCCAGGATTGATGAGATTTGCGCGATAGCCGCTAAATATGAAATTCCAGTGCTGGAGGATGCTGCGGAAGCTTTGGGTTCTGAGTTCAAGGGCCGGAAGTGCGGTACGTTCGGTACTTTTGGCGTGTTGTCTTTCAATGGAAATAAGATGATCACTACTTCGGGTGGCGGGGCTTTGATCGTTCCTGATGAAAGCACCAAGAAGCAGACAATGTTTTACGCTACGCAGGCTCGTGAACCCTTCCCTCATTATCAGCATGAAAAGATCGGTTACAATTACCGTATGAGTAATATCTGTGCCGGTATCGGTCGTGGTCAGATGACCGTATTGGATGAGCATATTGCGCATCACCGTCATGTGCATGCTCTTTACGAGAAGGCTTTTGAAGGTGTAGACGGTATAACATTGAAATCTAATCCTGATGGTCGTTTCAACGCTAATTACTGGTTGTCTACTATTCTGATAGATCCTGTGAAGACGGGTACTACCTATGATGAGGTCCGCCGTAAACTCGATGAACGGGGAATTGAGACCCGTCCCTTGTGGAAGCCTATGCATCTTCAGCCTGTCTATGCCCATAATCCTTGCTATGTGAATGGTGTTTCTGAACGTTTGTTTAATATGGGTTTATGTATTCCTGCCGGTCCTTGGGTGACGGATGAAGATGTGGCATATATTGTAGAGCAAATAAAAGGTTGTTGCATGAAGTAACTTATAGTTTATTGTAGACAGATTTCTACATAATTGTGGAAAAAATACTCAGAACAGAAAAATACTTTTTTTCATTGTTACATCAAGTGATTGATATATAGTTAAATATGGCTTTGATTATAGCTTTGGCATGCGTCTTGCACTATATTATGTGAGAGCTAACAAGAAATGTTTAACTTAAACAATTAGAATTATG
>OJNL01000046.1_pt1 | contig 92303 bp, 76 predicted proteins | sample 1597581 | NCBI WGS metagenome assembly OJNL01 (sample SAMEA2452133, study PRJEB22498) | human gut metagenome | biome: human feces; feature: human gut; material: feces | place: Australia | collected 2012
AGTAACGAGCTCCCCGCAAGTCCAGCCACACAACCATCCAGCTGTCTGCCTTAATTCCGTCCGTTATAAGCCATAATTATATAATCATAAATCCAATATTACAGAAATTTATAGCATATCATCTATAATGCACTAATAGCAAACTCACGCCCTAAATCCCAAGCATCTCACTATAAACCTTCAATGCCCCATCAGTATCGTGTGCCAGCACTCTCTTAGCAAGCACCTTTCCAAGCTGTACGCCTTCCTGATCGAAGCTGTTGATATTCCATAAAAATCCCTGGAACATAACCTTATTCTCAAAATGAGAAAGTAAAGCACCTAAAGACTTAGGAGTAAGCTTATCTCCAGTTATAATGCTTGAAGGTCTTCCACCTTTGAAAGTCTTATTAGGGTTATTGTCATCTTTTCCACACGCAAATGCAACAATCTGAGCCGCTACATTAGCACATAACTTTTGCTGGCTTGTGCTGTCCTGAATAGTAACATCATTTTCAAGCTGGCTGTCCTTAAATCCAATGAACTGTAAAGGAACGATATTAGTTCCCTGATGAAGGAGCTGATAGAAAGAATGTTGTCCGTTAGTTCCTGGTTCACCGAATATTACTGGACCTGTAGGGTAATTAACCGGTTCATTAAATCTGTTGACGGACTTACCATTAGACTCCATATCAAGCTGCTGTAAATGTGCGGGGAAACGGCTTAAGCCCTGTGAGTATGGAAGTACAGCAGTACATTCATATCCAAGTACATTACGTTCATATACGCCGATAAGTGCATCAAGCATTGCTGGGTTCTTAAGAACGTCTTTGTTTAATGCAAGCTTGTCTTCCGCAGAAGCACCTTCAAGGAAATCCGCGAATACATCAGGACCAAATGCCAATGATAATACAGCACCGCCTACAGAAGATGTTGAAGAGAAACGTCCTCCGATGTAATCGTCCATATAAAATGCATCTAAATAATCATCACTTTTGGCAAGAGGTGAGGTCTCGCTTGTTACTGCAATCATATGCTTTGCAGGGTCAAGACCAGCTTCCTTAAGAGCATTTTTAACAAATGATTCATTAGTTAACGTCTCAAGAGTTGTTCCAGACTTAGATACAAGAATGAATAATGAGTGTGTAACATCAATAGAAGTAAGTACAGCAGATGCATCATCTGGATCTACATTACTTATAAAATGAGCTTCCATTTTAAATGAATTATTTTTTTTAGCCCAGTTCTCAAGAGCAATATACATAGCACGAGGACCTAAATCACTTCCACCGATACCAATCTGAACAACAGTTGTGAACTTCTCGCCAGCACCATTAGTAATAGCACCATTATGTACCTTGTCAGCAAATTCAGCGATACGCTTCTGTTGTGTTGTATAGAATGTACGCTTGTCTACGCCGTCAGCATTAACAGCTTCACCGAGCTGTCCGCGTGTCATATGGTGGAGTACAAGTCTGTTCTCGCCGGTATTAACAACTTCGCCATTGTAAAGAGCAGCAAATTTGTTTGAAAGTTCAGCTTCTGTAGCAAGCTTTTCAAGTGCCTTAAGAGTTGTATCATCTACTTTCTTAGCTGCGAAGTTGTAGTTAAGTCCCTCAGCCATAGGAATATTATATGTCTTAACACGTTCAGCACCAGCTTCGCCCGACATAACCTTATTAAGGTCAACAAGCGGAGTTTCCTTTAATTCCTTAAAAGCTTCAAGTGTGTCAAGATTGTTCCAATTAATCATAAAATATCTCCTCCTAGTATAATTGAGTTGTAGGTAATTGCGAAAACTGCTAAGACCATTCGCAATTACCTATAATAAGTTGCAACATTAAAAGATATAATGCCAGAATATATCGAAATAACATTTAAAATGTTATCCATTAAGGCATTATATTGATATATTGTCGCACAAAATATCTTAATTGAATTATACTATCAATGTCTGTCGAATACAAGGAGAAAAGTCGTTATTATCTATCATTTTCCATCTGCTTAAGTTCGGGGAGAATGGTACACAGCATAGTTATAAAACATATGCTTCCGCCAATTATATTAGATACAGGTTCGGCTGCAAATACACCATTTGTTCCCATATTAAGAGCGTAAGGCATAATATATGTAAGAGGTATTACAATAAATACTTTTCTTAATAAAGAGAAGAATATAGCCTGTTTTTTCTTATTAAGGGATTTGAAAATGGTCTGTCCGATGTATTGCAGGTCCATAAATATAAAGGCGGCAAAATATATCTTCAATGCTGATACTGCATTTTCCATAAGTGAAGTATCAGAGCTGAAAATATTAATAAGCATATGAGGGGCAAGAAGTATTATGCTCCACATAACTGCGGTATATCCTAATATTAATGCCCCCATAGTAAGTCCGGCTTTACGCACCCTTCCTGGCCTTTTGGCACCATAATTATAGCTGATAATTGGTGAAGAACCTTCGTTGATTGCGTATATAGGTGTCTCAACCATTTGCCGTATGCTTGAAACAATAGTCATTACAGAAATGTAAATATCGCCGCCGGTAACTGAGAGAACATTGTTACAGCATATTGATACAAGGCTGTTAGTAAGCTGCATTACAAAGCCGGAAGTACCAAGGCTGATTATATCTTTTGCAAAATTCAGACATTGTGGCAGTTCATTTTTTCTTATAAAGCTTATCTTTAATTCAGCTTTAAATCTTAAGAAATATATTACAAATGAAGCTGACATAAGCTGTGAAATAACAGTTGCCACAGCCGCACCTTTTATTCCAAGATTAAGGATAAATATAAACACCGGGTCTAATATAAGATTGGCAATAGCACCGATTGCAACAGAGAGCATACCGATTGTTGAGTAGCCCTGTGCATTGATAAATGGGTTCATTCCTGTTGCTATCATTGAAGGAAGGGTTCCGATAAGGTAAATGCACAGATAAGGAAATGCGTACTTAAGTGCTGTGTCAGAAGCTCCAAATAGTGTGAGCAGAGGGGCTGCAAATAAGAGGCATATGCACATAAGAATAATTGCGGAGCCGCAAAGCATTGTAAAAGAAGTGTTCATAATGGTGTTAGCATTTTTTTCATCACCCATTCCTCTCTTAATTGAGAATAAAGGTGCACCTCCGCTTCCAAAGAGGTTGCTGAAAGCGGTCATAATCATAATTATTGGAAAGCATAGTCCAACTGCACCAAGGGCATTTGTTCCGACATCGGGAATCCTTGCAATGTACACTCTGTCTACAATATTGTATAACAGACTTAAAATCTGTGCCACAAGCATAGGTATAGCCGCATTTAAAATATTATTGGTTATAGTTCCATTTTCAAAATCAATACGTTTCATATATTTCACTTTCTCCATTGTGATTAAAAAGTTATTAATAAAGATTATATATTTAATATTACATATATAAAATGTTATTCCTTAAAACGATTGCAAGTATATCACTTTGATATTGTAAACACAAATTAAAACTTATGTAAAATTAAACGATAACATTTACAATTGAATTATAAATTACAGAGAAGTATAATTGAAATGTCAGAAAATGAAGCCGTGAAAAGTTATGTTTTAAAGGCATACAAAGGCAGAATGGAGGTATTATTATGAAAATTCTTATGCTTGATTCGTCTACATACGGAGAAGATGTTAATGTAGACAAGTTCTATGGTCTTGGTGAGGTTAAGAGCTACCAGACAAGTACAAGGCAGGAGGCACTTGAAAGAACTGCAGGGTTTAATCCGGACGTTGTTATTATCAATAAGATTGTTGCAGACAAGGAATTTATAGATTGTGCACCAGCTTTAAAGATGATAGCAGAAACAGCAACGGGTTATAATAATATTGATATTAATTATGCTAAGGAAAAGAATATAAGAGTAGCCAATGTTGCGGGATATTCAACAGACTCAGTTGTACAGCATACATTTGCATTGGGACTGTATCTTATAGAGAAGATGAACTATTATGACAACTATGTTAAATCAGGTGAGTATGCAGAATGTCCGATTTTTTCACATTTTTCCAATGTATTCCACGAACTTTCAGGAAAGACATGGGGCATAGTTGGTCTTGGAACTATAGGAAAAGGTGTTGCAAAGATAGCCTCAGATTTCGGATGTAAGGTTATATATTATTCAGCAAGTGGAAAGACACAGGATGTGCCTTATGAGAGAGAAGAGTTTGACGAATTCTTGAAAAAATCAGACATAATATCTATTCACGCACCACTTAATGATAAGACCAATAATCTTTTTAATAAAGAAGCATTTGATAAGATGAAGGCAAGTGCAGTGCTTTTAAATCTTGGACGAGGTCCTATCGTTAATGATGCAGATTTAACAGAGGCACTTGAACAGGGAAAGATTGCTGCGGCAGGACTTGATGTACTTGGAAAAGAGCCTATAGAAAAGGATAACCCGCTTCTTAGGATTAAGGATAGCACAAAGCTTGTGATTACACCACATGTAGCGTGGGGGACAGTAGAAGCAAGAACAAGACTTATGGACGAAGTATATGAGAATATTGCAGCTTTCACTAAGGGTGAAGCAAGAAATGCGGTAGTGTAAGTGTAGAAGAAATGGCAGTATAATAAGCGGAATGGAGAAGAGTATGCAGATTTTATCAGTTAATGATGATGAATTTAAGAAATATGGACGTGTAGTTGATAATGTGGATTTTACAGAGCTTATACAGGAATTAAAAAGAACTCCAATACCATCAGGTGTTGTATATGAACCAGCAGTAAAGGAGCTTGAAGCACTTCCTATAAGGCTTGACATTTCCTCAGTTGTATATGGTGAAATGCCAATTCAGATAGGTTACTGTAATGGACATAATTCAAAGCTTAATGCACTTGAGTATCACAGGGATTCAGAGATTAATATTGCGGCTACGGATATGATTCTTATGCTGGGACTGCTGACAGATGTTAACGATGATTATATATATGACACAGCTAATGTAAAAGCTTTCAGGGTTCCAGCAGGAACGGCTGTTGAAGTGTATTCTACAACACTTCATTATGCGCCTTGCGGCATAGATGGTAAGGGATTTCAGGTTGCAGTCGTGCTTCCAAAGGGAACTAACTATCCATTAAAGTCAAAGCATATAAGAATAGATAATAAAACAGCCAGCACCTCGAATGAGAATACTGGCAGTAGTAATATCAATGAAGATGCACTTCTTGCGGCTACTAATAAGTGGCTTATAGGCCACGCCGAAGGCGGTCTTGATGATAGTGCATATATTGGACTTAAGGGTGAGAATATTGAGATTTAATCTTCTTCAATAACCTGAACTTCCATATAAGCAAAGTCAATTGAATCAATAAAATTATCTTTAGTAAATCTTACTTTAGAGTGGCGCTGGAAGTCTGCTATATTAGAGTCAAGCCATATAGGCTCGCTCAGATCGAATGTATAGCAGGCTTCTTTTATGCCATCAAATATCTTTTTGGTTCTGTTAATATCTATATCAGAATTAGCATAGACCATATCTTTCATAAGATGATTGGACTCATCGAAAAGTTTACACCATAATCGAAACATATATTTTCTCCGTTCTTACATTAATATAGGCTGGTAATCTGTGGCTGTATTATATGTCTGTGTCGCAACTGAATTTTAGCTGCGAGTCGTAACTTGTTGTATTACTCACTAGCACGCTCTGAGAATATTATGTTATATTCATTTGAAGGGTATACCTGACTAATAAATGAAGTAAGAATAGTCTTAGCGTTATCAAGTGCCCTGTCGTACAAGCCGCTGTTTATTGCGTCTGATAAAGCATTTTCTCTTAGCTGGATTAAAGAGTCGTTATGCTCAGTAAGTGTTATAGGAGAGAAAATGTTGTTCTCCTCGTGTAGTACTTTGAAGGAGTCAAGGTCAATGTCAGCCGATAAAGTCTTAACTTCAGGAATGTCTACATATATGTTATGGCTTGTATCGTCAGTGTCGCCGAGCTGCCATTTGACATCGCTGAAATTAATTCCAGCCTTGATAGTTGTATTATATGTATATATGTATTTGGATTGTGTCAAAGGTATGCTTACATTAAACAGCTTAAGGTCTTTGGTTTCAACCCTTACAGTAGTGGTTGTTACTGACTGGGTTGCAAGCTCACCGATATTTTCAAAGCCGATTTCTGTAATCTTTTCATCAGAAACGTAATTGCTTTTAGCTTCTTTTCTTGTGTATACAAGCACAGCACATAATAATATGATGATTATTACAGCGATTATAAATTTAATATCGAGTACCTTTTGTAACTTATTGCGGGACATAGTAATCCTCCATAGTAGTAGTTTTATAATAGCGTTGTTGCATATATATTAATCATATTAATGCGATTTTATCATAATGTAATAAACAGGTCAAAAATATTTTTGTCTTATAGGTTAATAAAGTGCTGGAATTTTAAAAATGGAATTCTGTTATGTGCAATTTGATATATAATAAAGAAACCTGATGCTTACGCACCAGGCTTCTAATATGTGATACATATAATAAAGATTAGCAGAAGACCGGCATATAAAAGAGGGAAGCCAGTCTGTTTGGACTACTAGTCCATATTAACATTAAGATGTCTAGGAAGACCATCAACCATAATTGGTGAAAGTTCAGCCTGAATTAATGGTCTGATATAGTGAATAAGGTCTTCTGTGACAAAATCATCTTCAGTAATCCACTCAAGTGGAACTTTCTTCTCGATGTTGGCAATCTGGTGTACATCGTGTGTTTCTGTAATGCACATATATGGATCATCAGAAACTCTCTTAAGTACAACAACTTTACCAGTCTCGCCTTCAAATGCAGCCTTAACAGCAGCACCACCAACGTTGAATGCTTCTGTGATATCTGTACGAGATGTCATATGAGCTGCACAACGCTGTAATGTTGATAATTCAATAGCTCTTGTCTTGATACCAAGTTCAGAACCGACTTTGTTAGCAAGGAACTTAGCAGAACCAGCTAACTGCTTGTGACCGAAAGCATCAACGAATTCAACGTGGTCAGAAAGTTCAAATACATATCTTCCGTCCATAACTTTAATACCTTCAGAAACGGCGATTACCATTGAACGTCCCTTAGAAGCGATTTCTTTAACTCTTTCAAGGAAGTGGTCAATATCAAATACCTTTTCTGGAAGATAAATGAGGTCTACGCCTTCACAATCCTCGCCTCTTGCAAGAGCAGAAGCGGCTGTAAGCCAACCAGCATTACGTCCCATAATCTCAACGATAGTTACTGTTGGATAGTCATATACAAGACCATCGCGGATAATCTCTTTCATAGTAGCGGCTATGAATTTAGCAGCACTACCAAATCCAGGAGTGTGGTCAGTAACTGCAAGGTCATTATCGATTGTCTTAGGAACACCCATAAACTTGATATCACTGCCTACAAGAAGAGCGTAGTCAGAAAGCTTCTTGATAGTGTCCATTGAATCGTTACCACCTATGTAGAAGAAGTATGAAATGTTGAGTTCTTTAAGTATTTCAAAAATCTTCTCGTAAGTATCTCTGTCATCAGATATTTCTGGGAGCTTATAACGACATGAACCTAAATAAGAAGAAGGTGTTCTCTTTAAAAGGTCGATATCGATATCAGTCTTAATCTTCTCTGAGAGATCTACATACTGCTTGTCAAGCAGACCCTTGATGCCGTGAAGCATACCATATACTTTGTTAGCTCCTCTATCTTTTGCTGTCTTGAATACACCTGCAAGACTTGAATTGATTACGGAAGTTGGTCCACCAGACTGTCCTACGATAACATTACCTAACATAAATGTCCTCCGAAAATTATTATAATAATAAAGATGTAAACAGACCTAAATTCCCTCTAGACTTAAATCTGTCATAAATATTTTATTAAATTAATATTAACATAATTAAAGCAATCATACAACTTAAAAAAGATAATTAATTTAATAAATTCTTCCCACCAAAACAGGAAACTTTCAAAATATTTATAATATGATATAATATGACTACTTCGTAGTCACTTAGAAGTTTCTTCGAAACTTCGGATGCGTTGAACGCACACAATGCATTTCCGTCTATATAATATTTTTGTATTAACTGACTGTGCGTAGAAATGAGGATAATTATGAAATATACTACAAGAGGCGTATGTTCACGTTCTATTGAATTCGATGTAGTCGATAATAAGGTTACTGGCGTTAAGTTTGATGGTGGCTGTTCTGGTAATACTCAGGGTGTTGCCGCACTCGTTGAGGGTATGGACGTTAACGAAGCTATCAAACGTATGGAAGGAATTAAATGCGGCTTTAAGCCAACATCCTGTCCTGACCAGCTTGCAACTGCACTCAAGCAATATATTGCCAATAAGTAATTTATGGGAAATATTAAACGCTTCAAACGAATATATATAGAAATAACAAGTTCCTGTAATCTGAAATGCTCTTTCTGTCAGGAAACCAAACGCCCGGCACATTTTATGCCGATTGAAGATTTCGGACATATACTTGATGAAATACGTCCGTATACGAATTATATATATCTTCACGTCAAGGGTGAGCCACTGCTTCACCCACAGCTTGCCGACATACTTTCCCTGTGCAGGGATTGTGGCATAACGGTCAACCTCACTACCAATGGAACGCTTATAAGACAAAGACTTGATACTTTGATTAAATATCCAGTACACCAGATTAATGTATCTATGCACAGTGCCGATGACAACGACTGCATAGATATGGATACTTATATTAATGATTTGTTCTATTCCTGTGAGACACTTCTTGATAAGACTGATACAGAGATTTCGTTAAGATTATGGAACACGAAAAATGAGCCATTTTTATTTGGTGAGCGAAACTGCACTATCAAACGTCATCTTTATGTCAATGTGCAAAGTCCATTTGAATGGCCTGAACTTAACGGAAGTTATTATAACGAACGCGGCTTCTGTCAGGGAATACGCACACATATTGCCATATTAAGTGATGGAACAGTTGTACCCTGCTGTCTTGACGGCAACGGCGTTATGGCTCTTGGCAATATACTTGATACTCCGCTTTCTGATATACTTGAAAGCGATAAAAGCAAGGCATTTGTTCAGGGATTCAATGACAAATATGCAGTTGAACCGCTATGCAGGCATTGCAGTTTCAAGGAAAGGTTTTCACACAAAATATAATAACACCGCGTGAATTCTGACACTCACTAATGCAACAGTAAATTACTGCTATAAAATTTTAAAATTTACCATAAACAATAATTATAATTAAGAAAATGAGGATTGGCTATGAAAAAGATTATATTAACAGGTGGTGGTACAGCCGGCCACGTAACACCTAATATAGCATTACTTCCCAGCCTTAAGGAAGCTGGCTACGAAGTATTCTATATTGGTTCATACACTGGAATCGAAAAGACATTAATAGAAAATCTGGATATTCCCTACTATGGAATATCTTCAGGTAAATTAAGACGTTATAAGAGCTTTAAAAATCTTACTGACCCATTCAGGGTTATAAAGGGATATTTTCAGGCACGCAGGCTTATGAGAAGAATTAAGCCTGATATCATATTCTCAAAGGGCGGCTTCGTATCTGTTCCAGTTGTACTTGCAGCTGGACACAAGCACATTCCTGTTATCATACACGAATCAGATATGACACCAGGACTTGCCAACAGAATAGCTATTAAAAAGGCTACAAAGGTATGCTGTAATTTTCCTGAAACTATCAAGTACCTTCCTGCTGACAAGGCTGTTCTTACAGGCTCTCCTATCCGTCAGGAGCTTTTACAGGGTAATAAGCTTGCCGGACTTAAGCTTTGCAATTTCACAAGTGGCAAACCAATAATTATGGTTGTCGGCGGAAGTACTGGTGCTGTTCACGTTAATGAAGCGGTAAGAAAAGTTCTTCCTGAACTTCTTAAAGATTATCAGGTTGTTCACCTTTGTGGAAAAGGCAAGACTGATAACTCACTTAACAACATTGAAGGCTATGTACAATTTGAATATATAAGTGAGGAAATGCGCGATTTATTTGCAATAAGCGATATCGTAATATCAAGAGCTGGTGCTAACGCTATATGTGAATTATTAGCCCTTAAAAAGCCTAACCTCTTAATTCCACTTTCAGCTAACGCAAGCCGTGGCGACCAGATTCTTAATGCAAAATCATTTCAGGAGCACGGTTATTCAAGTGTATTATTTGAGGAAGACCTTACACCAGAAAGCTTATTAAAAGCTGTTAATGAACTCTATACTAACAGACAGACATATATCAACGCTATGTCAGAAAGCAAGGAAAGCCACGCTATTCCTATAATAATGAACTTAATTAATTCTACTGCCAGATAAAAAGAATATGCAAAATACATTCTCGTGTCAGGTGCGGTTGTTTGCGACAAACTACATCTTCGCACGGGTGTGCATTACCGGCACATATTGCTTTTTATCTAACAGGGAATTCTATCGGATTTTCCTATTACATAAAATATATATAAAGCACCCACTGTAAGCCGTATATAAATAATATATGATTTGAAACTATTGTAAGAAATTAAGTGGGTGCTTATTTTATCTATTCCACAAAATATGTGTCTGGGTTTATTGGTTCTCCATATTGTGTAAGTTTGAAATACACTCCAGGACCCTCTTCTATATAGTATGCACTTGGGCTTGCCACTGTACCAATCAGCTGTCCGGCTACAACCTTATCCCCTTTTTTCAAATTAACATTTTCTATAAGACCAGTTGTTGTTTCATAACCATTTCCAATTGATACTGTAACTGTTGTTCCTGTTTCTGAAAGATTAGCCACATCTGTTACAATTCCCGATGCCGCCGCTGCAACATTAGTTCCTACCTCGGATTGTATAATTATTGCTGGATTACATTTGTACATTCCAAGACTCTTAAAGAAAATGGTCTCGTCCATATTATAGTCGAGTACAATCTGACCAAGCACTGGCCACGCAAGCTTGTTGCTCTCATCAAATGCAAAATTCTTCATTGCCTCAGCCATAACTTCTTCTGATGATAAAGTCGGTGGAACTGTCGGCTCAGTTTCCTTATCTGCATCGTCAGTGCCAGCTTTATGTGTGTTATAAGTATTATCTGCTTTATTACTGATATTATCTATATCCACCGCCATACTTGCACCAGCATTAGCTTCCTGTAATTCATCATCGATATTCCCCAGCACATCGTCCGTCACATCTTCTGTCTTTATTGCAACATTTTCCTGAGTTTCATTAAGATTAACAATGTTATTCTCATTATTTCTATTGGAATTAACGCTTCTTACCACCGAAATTACTCCTATAATAAGTGTTGCAATAATTCCTAATGATATAACGATTGAAACTATCTTTGTCTTACTGGCTGTGTTCTTATCCATATTAACCTCCATTCCTGCCCATAAAGGGCATAAAGTCCGGTGCTGTAGGTAAAACCTACAGTTATCAAAACCTTTCTATGTTAATATGCTTTCCATAATCCTGCGTATTATTCACTTATTATATTTATTTTATTATAAAATGTTTCTATAATATCTTCATAAGATGAGCCAGCCTTTGCCATACAATCTGCCGTATATACGCTGACACCAAAGCCTTCTCCAACACCGATTGTCGTTATCTTAACGCCAGTCTGCATATATTCAATACTAAAATTGGGCGAATTAATACCAAGTACATATGCAAATTCACTTCCCGACATAACAACATTCCCTATCTGAAGCTTTAACACATAACCAGCTTCATTCTTGGATACAATCTGAATTTGCTGTGCCAGATTATTTTTATCAAGATTAATGCTGTCGTATTTTTTCTCAAATGAATTAACAAAATCTTTATTGCTTATAGTCTTAACAACAAGATAGTCCTGTGCATTTTTATCATTATTACACTCCACTGCTGAAAGATAAGCATACTCATCACCTAGTATTGAAGCCCCTGAAAGCGTGCTTCCAGATGTTATATATGTATATCTTGCCTCAATATACTTATCGTTATACCTGATTGCAAGTCCACTTGTCGCAGCCGTGCAGTCCTTAACAAGATTATAATTATCCTCGTAATCCTTCCCCCATTTGCTTTTCATCTGCTGTGTCGTCATATATTCCATTCCAAGCTCACTGCTGTCTATAATCATTTGCTCACCCATAAGCCTGTATACATCTGTCCTTATCATAATGCTTTCTGCTTTAAGAACTTCTACTTCACTGCTCATATAAAGCCTTTTGGCAAGCACCATCGCCACAAACCTGTCAACACCTACCTCCTGCGTGGCATTTCTGTATTTTACAATCACTTTTCTTCCATCGCTGTAATCTTCATTCACAGGCGTGTACACAACTCCTGTAACATTCAGTGTAACAATAGTCGGTATAAGCAGATATATGGCGATAAATACAATTACCGCCGCACATTTTTTCTTTCTATAACTATATGAATTGCTTAAAAAAATTCTATCCAACATTCAGTACTCCTTTATGTCTGCACTTATATGGCGCATATTAAAGAGTATGAATTATGGATAGAATTTATTCTTGTTATTACTGTACTTTAACCGGTGTCTTAGTAAGCTTCCAGATTTCTGTAGCGTACTCTTCTATAGTTCTGTCCGATGAGAACTTACCAGCCTTGAACGAATTAATCATAACTGTCTTAGCCCAGCTCTTCTCATCTCTATATCTTTCATCAATCTTCTTCTGTGCATCTGCATAAGAACAGAAATCTTTAAGGATAAAGTAAGTATCTGCCCTTCTGCCTTCCTGTGTATTAAGAAGTGAATTGTAAATATCTCTGAACATCTCTGGGTCTTCCTTAGAATACTTACCATTGATAAGTTCCATAAGAACTTCTCTTATATCCTGATCATTGTTGAAGATTTCCATTGGGTCATATCCGCCCTCATTCTCATAACGTATAACTTCGTCTGAGCTAAGTCCGAATATAACTGCATTGTCTGCTCCAACTTCCTGTACTATCTCTACGTTAGCACCGTCCATTGTTCCAAGTGTCATAGCACCGTTAAGCATAAACTTCATATTACCTGTACCAGAAGCTTCCTTAGAAGCTGTTGAAATCTGCTCTGATACATCTGCTGCTGCAAATATAATCTCAGCATTAGATACTCTGTAGTTCTCTATGAATACAACCTTAATCTTGCCATTGATAGACTCATCATTATTGATTACTTCTGCTACATTATTGATAAGCTTGATTGTCTGCTTCGCAATCTTGTAACCTGCTGCTGCCTTTGCACCAAATATAAATGTTCTTGGCACAATATCCATATCTGGATTCTTCTTAATCTCATTGTAAAGATACATTATGTGAAGAATATTAAGAAGCTGTCTCTTATATTCGTGAAGTCTCTTTACCTGAACATCAAATATTGAATCCGGATTAACATCTATTCCATTATGCTCCTTAATGTACTTAGCAAGTCTTACTTTATTCTTATGCTTAATCTGCATAAATTCCTGTCTTGCTTTTTCATCATTAACATATACTAAAAGCTTCTCTAACTGCTTAAGGTCTGTTATCCAGCCGTCACCAATCTTGTCTGTAATCCAGTCTGCAAGAAGTGGATTAGCGTGAAGAAGGAATCTTCTCTGTGTAATACCATTAGTCTTGTTGTTGAACTTCTCTGGCATCATCTCATAGAAGTCCTTAAGCTCCTGCTTTTCTAAGATTTCTGTGTGAAGCTTTGCAACACCATTAACTGAGTAGCCTGCACATATAGCAAGATGTGCCATCTTAACCTGCCCGTCATAGATAACAGCCATCTTTCTAACCTTTTCCTGATCTCCAGGATATTTAGCTTTAATCTCTTCTACAAATCTTCTATTAATCTCTTCTACTATCTGATAAATTCTAGGAAGAAGTCTTGAGAATAATTCAATAGGCCATTTTTCAAGTGCTTCTGCCATAATAGTATGGTTAGTATATGCAACTGTCTTAGTTGTGATATCCCATGCCTCATCCCATTCAAGACCATTTTCATCCATAAGAATTCTCATAAGCTCTGCAACTGCAACTGTTGGATGTGTATCATTAAGCTGGAATGTAACTTTCTCATAGAGCTTTCTTACATCACCGTTGTGCATACTCTTATATCTGTCAACAGCTCTCTGTACTGATGCTGATACGAAGAAATACTGCTGCTTAAGTCTTAATTCCTTACCAGCATAGTGGTTATCATTAGGGTAAAGAACTTCTACGATATTCTTAGCAAGGTTCTCCTCCTCAATAGCCTTCTGGTAATCACCTTTATCAAATGAGCTTAAATTAAATGTATTAACTGGCTCTGCATCCCATATTCTAAGTGAATTAACTGTGTTATTGCCATATCCAATAACAGGAAGGTCGTATGGAACAGCTATAACCGAACGGTAATCTTCCTGAACGAATATATCACGTCCTGATGCTTCATCTCTGTAAGAACGTACATATCCACCAAACTTTACTTCATACTTGTATTCAGAACGCTTAATCTCAAATGGATTGCCATCCTTTAACCAGTTATCTGGAACTTCTACCTGATATCCGTCCTTAATCTCCTGCTTAAACATTCCGTACTTATATCTTATACCACAGCCGTATGCTGGATATTCAAGTGTAGCTAAAGAATCAAGAAAACATGCTGCAAGTCTTCCAAGACCACCATTACCAAGTGCCGCATCAGGTTCCTGATCTTCGATAACATTGATATCAAGACCTAATTCTTCAAGAGCTTCTTTTATCTCATTGTACTTAGTAAGATTAATCATATTATTGCCAAGTGCACGACCCATAAGGAATTCCATTGACATATAATATACAACCTTAGGATCTTCCTTATCATATGTCTTATGAGTTGCTATCCACTTATCTATTATAAGATCTTTAACTGCATATGCCACTGATTGGAACACCTGCTGTTTGTCAGCTTCATCTATGTTCTTTCTATACAAAGACTTACAATTGCTTACGACCTTCTTCTTAAATTCTTCTTTGCTAAAAGATACTGCTGTGTCTGTCATACTGTATTCTCCTCCTTATATATAGATATACCCAATCTGTATACCTTTTATTACCAAATTAAGAGTTAATTAATCATCAACTCCGCTTTCCAACTGTATCTCCAGCCAGAAATACTATATAAGTAAATTATACACGATTACCACACCTATTGCAATTTAATAAACTTATTTTAGTGTAAATACAACATAAAATTGTTAAAAAAACAACATACTTTTCACGAAAATCATCTTTATTACAACATAAGCAATACCCTGCACTGAACTATATCAACTCCCAACTGTATATATTCTATTGTTCCGTTATTCTTCTTAACAAGCTCACTTACATTCTTAATACCATATCCGTGATAGCTGTTATCTTTTTTGGTTGTGTTCATTTCCGGATTGTTTTTTAACACATTTTCTTCTGTAGTATTACTTATTTTTATTACCATAGCCTGTTCATCTGAATATATGTCCACACTTATTCTTTTATTGACTGCTTTTAATGCTGCCTCTATTGCATTATCCAGCAAATTCTCCAGAATAATATGTATATCATAGTCGGATACACCTTTAAGTTCTCCACATACCATACACTTTATTGATAATCCATTATTGTTGCAATACTCTATCTTTCTGTTGAGAATATGATTGATAATTGCATTTTCTGAATATATATTATCCTGCCTATACAGCTTTCCTTCTTTCTGAAATTCACTCAGATAATTGACCGCTCTCTCTTGTTGCCCATTTTCTATAAGATATTGTGTCATATCTATAACTTTTGTAATTTCATGGCGCACTTTTTTAGTTTCAAGATACACTTTATTAATCTCATCAACATTTTGCTTCTGATGCTCCAACATCTCCATCTGAATAGCATTTTCCGCCTGTTTCTGACATATATTTTGTTCCATCATTAACAATATAATTGTTATAATATTTATAGCCACAAGTCCTATTATAACAACCGATGTATATACAATATTATTACCATTATCAGCATCAATGCTTAAAACTCCCGCACATACCATAATAGTAATAATAGGTATAGACAATGTAAGTATAATGTACCTGTCTTTCAAAAAGCTTCTTGTTCTTTCTTCCATTTTAACTATAATCAATAAAAATGACATTAATACAATCTGATTGACAAATGCCGCAATATAATAATCTATATTTCTAGTCTTTATAAGCTCCATAAAATCCTTGGATAAAACCAGTCCCACAATATTCCCCGCAATAACTGATGAGAAAGCCAGAACAAATACAAGCATAATATTATATACAAGTTTCTTTATAAAAGTACCTCCAAGCATCATATAACTAAAAAACAATGATAACCCCAGATATATTAAAATTCCGACACCTTCAAAATCTGTAAAATATCCCTGTAACATAAGATATAAAAATGTATACACTGTTCCCGTTATGTATACATCCTTTTTTTCTCTATCAGTTCCAAGACATTTTTGCAAATACCAGGTAACCATAAATCCCTGAAATATATTTAAAATAATCTCTATAATTACATCGTATACTCCCCAACCAGACATATTCTCTCACTCCTATATCTTTGCTCCATATAACTTTACATAATATCGTAATAATCCCTTACAATAATCTTTTATTAAGCCATTGTTGTTTTACCTTAGTAACATTTTCCCTCCCAATAGGATACATTTCTCCATTGTCCATAATCAAATTCGCTTCTTTTATGTTTTTTATATACCTTGAATTTACTACTATTCCCCTTCTCACCTGAATAAAGCCATTCTCTTCAAGTTCCTCTATATGCTTTACCATCTGATCTCTAATTGTAATATCCTTATTATTTTTAAGAACAATACGAAGCTGATGATTAAATACCTCAACCGAATATATATCATTAGCATTTAATTCCACTCTCTTAGTATTGTTGTTAAATGTTATTGTTCTGTACTCTTCACCAAGATATAATTTAATCTCATCCATAACCATTTTAAGGTCTTCACTGGCATATTTTTTTCTTATAAACCCCAAAGGTCTGCATACAAAACTCTTAGTGACATAATGGTCGTGATTGGACATATATATAATTGCAATGTTTTTATTTTGTCTGCACAATATCCTTGCTACATCAAACCCAATACTTTTATTTTCAAGTTCAATGTCCATAAATACTATATCTAATTTATTAGCAATATGAGCATTTACAAGTTTTTCTCCTGTATTAAAAAGATTATATATTATCTCATCGTTATAACCACTTTTAATAAATGCTTCATTTATTTTTTCTTTCATATAACTCATATTTTCATTATCGTCATCACATATTGCTAATCTTATCATATGCTTATCTCTCCATATAAAAATATTACTGTTTAAAACAATCACCCCTCAATATGAATTGCTTCAAACAGTAATATTTTATCATTATTATTCAAGATAATAAAGATATGCGTATTCCAAATCTATATCGTTATTTACCTATTCTATCTATTATCTACACATTATATTCATAAAATCTTCCATAGAAATTCTTTCATCCGCACTTGTTGATTACCTTTGACTATATTTCTTTGCTATTATTCAATATAATACTATATTCCCCTTTTATATAACTTATTCTGGTGTAACTGGTTCCAGCGTTATATTTCCACTACCAATCTGCGATTTATCCAAAATCGCTGAAACATTAACATCCACGAAACCTTTTTTATTTTTAAATACTTCGTCTTCTAATTTTATTCTAAGATTTTGTTCTTCTTCTGATAATTCCAAGCCTTTTATATCGTGTGTGGAAAATCCTATCAGCAGACACCGCTCGTCTCCTCCATAAAATTCAGCACTAATATTTCCTGATACCTTTTCATCCGTATTATTTAATATTACTGTATCCTTTATATTACCATCAGTATCTAATATATAAATATAATTATCATATTTTTTAAATTGCTCATCAAGAGGCTTTCCACTCAAAGCCATCAGATTAACACCCTTATATATATAGATATAGTTTCCATCATAATTCTTTAAATGTACATAACCATAGTCTTTTTCGTGCTGTAATTCCTGTACATACAAATCTTTGATATCTCCTGTACTTATATTAAGCTTTTTAACCATATAATTATCTTTATCAACACAAGTAAAATATAAGTTGCCATCCTTATCAAAATACGTTTCACTATTCCAATTTATAATCGTTGATGATATTTCAGGGTACTTTTCATTCATATCACACAGTCTACTCACCTTGTCTGTAGAGATATCTATCTGTTCTATATAATATAAGCTTTTATCGGCAGATACTCCACTTAACCAATTCACATATATCTTATCCTCTATTGGATATAACGATACTCTTTCATAATAATTATATTCACTCACATACTCTTTAACAACATATGCCTGTTCATCTGAATTCAAGGAAACTGCACATATAAACAATGAATTATCTCCTGATAATTCATAATACAGCTTACCATTAGTTATACAGGCGTTCTTACTATTTTTATTAACGGACAATCCATTTATTGATAAGGTCTTCTCTTCCTTCTTATCTCTCATCGTCTTATCATAAGAAACAAGTATATCTTTTTCCTCAGTTTTCTCAATCATATATAATCTTTGATTATGATACCATATCTTGCTTCCTACACAGATATTCTGTGATATATATGCCTCACATTCATCTGTTCTATGGTCGCAATCAACCTTAGAACATAATGGTATCGTCATATCTTTAATCATATCATAATAATATATATACATATTACTATTATTAATAACTGGTGCACCGTCTATGTAATAATATCCTGTCTCCGATGCAGCTGCGGAACCCGCCATATAATACTGCGGTGCATTATCGTCATAAGTATATGAAGAATACCTGTAATCATCAGTTACAGTTGATTGATTAGATTGCTTATCACCACAGGCAGATATTCCCAGCATTGTAACTACTGCCATTATTATTAATATTATTTTTTTCATAGCCGATACACCTCTTTCTAATATGCTAAATCAATATAATACCTGTCACATTATGTTTATACTGTTCTTACTAATTTCAGTATATCTATCCAAGCGAACATTTCAATACCATTGGCGTGAACTGTCATTTTTTGGCGTGAATTGTACCTCATCTCACCTATTTATATAAAAACGTGGAAAAAAATTGTAATCATACAACCTTCTTCCACGCTTATTACTATTGATTATATTTTCTATTTATCATTCAAAATAATAAAGATATACATCCTCTAAATCTATATCATTGTCCACCCTTACAGCCTCCTCTGGAAGCTCATCTCCGACAAGCCTTAATACCATACCGTTCTTTCTCTGCCTGATATTTCCTATATGGTACTTTCCCTGCAAATCAGCTACATCTGAAAGAGTGCAGACAACTTCACCAACCTTGCCCTGCATATTCTCTATAAGCTGTGAAGGTGTTCCTGTTGCAATTATCTCACCATCCTTTAACAAAAGCACTTTATCCGCTATACACTCAATATCACTTACAACGTGAGTTGCGAATAATATAATCTTATCTCTGGATAATTCAGCAATATAATTACGGATACCTATTCTTTCCTTAGGGTCAAGACCTGCTGTCGGTTCATCAAGTATAAGTATCTTTGGGTCACCCAGCAATGCCTGTGCAAGAAGTACACGCTGTTTCATACCACCAGAGAAACCACCTATCTTCTTATACGCAACTGATGTAAGATTGACCACTTCAAGCAATTCATCTATCTGCTGATTAACCTTTTTAATGGTCACATTTCCAGCTTCATCAACAGACTTTACACTCTTAACACCTTTTATCTCTGCCATATACTTAAGAAATGCCTTAGGCGAAAACTCCTCATAAAAGCCCTGTTGCTGTGGCATATATCCTACAACCCCACGAAACTTTGCCCCAAGCTTTAATATATCTCCATTAATTGATGTATTGTTGATTATCCCATCATCACCACAATATGTTATGCTTCCACCATTCTTATCACGTCTGACATTATCGGTTATAAGATTAATCATTGTACTCTTGCCAGCGCCGTTAGCACCAAGTATTCCATATACTCCTGGTGTAAATGTATAGCTTATCCCTTTCAAAGCTTTTACATTTCCATATGTTTTCTTTAAATCTGTAATCTTAAGCTCCATAATAACCCTCATTTCTGCGCACATTTACTCACGCCAGACCGCTTTTATTTAATGAATATTCTATCTATGTGAAATGTTATTTTATATTTTTATGATACGTTACATATGTCATAGCACACATTATTACACTCATAACAAGAAGCAGTGCTATGCTTTTTGTGTTATAACCATACATTCTGAACATTCTGTTAATATCCATACCAACAACTATTGATAGCCTTTGCGCCCAATTTACGCCTAATATATATATAATGTGTGGTATCAACATAACAAATGAAACCATTAACGATACTTTATAACTAAATCTATACGATATAATATAAGCTATAAACGCAATCACCAGCATCCATACAAGTCTGTATATACTACACAGAATAATATATGACCGTATACTAATATTAACCGGACAATCTTTAAACATCTGTAAGCACCATATGCTTTGTGTAAGCTGGTTGTACTCATAACGTCCCATTATGTTATGAATATTGATTATAGTTGATAACAGCCACAACAGTGTCGTTATTATGACAACCTTTAACATTTTATTATTCCATAACCTCACTCTTCCTTTAGCAGAACGTATATGAGCTGTCATTTTATTCTGCCTTTCAAAAGCATAGTCGCCTGCAAATAATAATATGACAATAATAATACTAATAAGATTCATACTCTCATTATTAGAGAACATTCTCTCTCCTAATATATCATCGTAATTAACCGGATTAACTATAACTACAGAGGCAGCCTTTGTCTTACTAACCTCATTGACATAATCGACCGCTGCCCGCATTGCATCAATATTCCTTTGTTCTTTTGCCAGCATTTCCTGCTGATATAATCTTACTTTATCATCCTGCTGTGTTATGTCTAATTCATCTTGCAGATTAGTTATATAAGCCTCTACTTCTTCATCAGGTGCATGTCCATCGAATTCCTTATAGAACTCATTAACCTTATAACTTATATTACTGTAATCCACTCCACGCTGAATTTTAAATGTCACAAGTACATATACCAATGCAAGTATAAAGAGAATTCCCTTCTGTATTACAAGTGTCTTATATATCTCCATTAACAAAAGTGACATTCTATACATAAGCTTCTGTATCAGTATATGAATTTTATCAAGCATAATATCTATAATATTCTTCTTTCTGATAGTATACTTTGATGAATATACAGCTATACTTCCAATAAGGCTTACAACTAACATTACAGCAGTAATAACAAATGTAGTCGTGCTGATATCAGTTATGAATCCATCTCTTCCCCAGTTCTCATACTTAAGATAAGATGTTCCAGCGAACAATATATTCATTATATTAATATATTTGAACATATTAAGCTGACTATTGTATGAAACCTTATTATACAGCAGATATTCACACAAAAATATTACTATTACCAATGTAACCGCTACTTTATAATTACTTATAAGATTAATTGCAAAATATATAAATAACCCTATAGTAAGCATTGCCAGTGCATATACCAGACAATATATAACAAAGAACTTATTAATACTTATGGCATATGGAAACATATTAAACATACTTGAATTCTGTATATATACCCCCTCAGAACTTCCATATACATATGTATATATTGCATACAATACTCCGTTATACAGAAACGATAGCACGATATTATATATAATTATAATTCCACATCGTACTATTGGCAGCAATATGCGGCCACGCCTACTTGTTCTTACAAGAACCTGTACTCCATTATCTGATTCTTCTGTAAAATATATAATAATAATGGTAAATACTATTATATACAGAAGCGGCATCGTTCTGTTCGTCACCAGTTTTTCAATAGCCGTTGTATTACATATTCCTATATCAACAGATGGACAGCTTTCTTTGTCCTTCATCTGTTTACTTGCATTAAGTATATAGAAGCTGTCATCTCCTCCAAAAAGTGTACTTTGTAATATCCTGTTATAATTCTTTGACTTGTTGTCTGCATTATAGCTTTCAATATATTTCTCTTTTTCCTTAACTAAAGCTGCAGCTTCTTGTATATACTTACTGTCTTCTTCCTTATATTGTTCATATGCTTTGATTAACCTTTCTGCTGTAATTCCGACATTATCATTATTAATATTGTCATAATCACTGATTATCTGCCTGTAATAATAATATACTTTATTATCCTGATTATAATTAATCTGATAAATGCTTATACATATCATTGCTATGAACAGACAGATTATACAAAGCATACTTTTTCTTACAATTCTTACCAGCTCCATATGCCTTCACCTCTCCCCTAACTTATTCAGGTGTAATCTGTTCCATAGTTATTGCACCACTACCAATCTGTGATTTATCTAAAATAGCTGATACAAAGACCCAAACTGTTCCTTTTCTATTTTTTCTATATTCTTCCTCTAACTTTTCCTTGAGAGCTAATTTTTCTTCTGATAACTCCAGCCCCTTTATATCAGGCCTTGTAAATACAATAAGCATACATCTGTCATCTCCACCATAGAATTCACCTGTTACATTTCCACTAGCTGTAGGATCAGTTCCATTCAATGTTACTGTATCTATTACATTACCATCAGTATCCAATATGTATATAATATTATCATATTTCTTCAGCTTTTCCTCTATACTCTTTTTATCTGAAGCTTCCAGGTTGACATTTTTATATATGTACAGATACTTTCCATCATAATTTTTCAAACTAACATACCTGTAGTCTTTTTCATGCTGCATCTCCTGCGTATATATGTCTTTAATATCCCCTGTACTTATATTAAGCTTTCTGACTATGTACTTATTATCATCTACACATGCCAAATATATATTTCCCTCATTATCATAACGTGACTGTACACACCATTCTGTATATATAATAGTTGATGCTATCTCAGGATACTTTTCATTCATATTACACAACCTGATAACCTCATCAGTTGATGTATTAATCTGTTCTATATAATACATATACTCACTGGCAGATATTCCGCTAAGCCAGTTAATATATATCTTATCCTCCATAGGATATAGGGTCAGTCTCTCATGATAGTGATATTCGCTTATATATTGTTTCACTATATATGCCTGTTCATCTGAATTCAAAGAAGCAGCACAAATATACATTGAACCATCTGCTGATAATTCATAGTATAATTTGCCATTAATTATACAGGCATTATAAGGATTAGGATTGACTGACATTCCATTTATTGATAAAGTCTTCTCTTCCTTCTTATCCCTCATTGTCTTATCATAAGAAACAAGCATATCCTTTTCTTCTGTTCTCTCAATCATATATAATCTATGATTATGATACCATATCTTATATCCAATACAATTATTCTTAGATATATATGCCTCACAATCTTCTGTCATATGATCGCAGTCAACCTTGGAACATAATGGTATAGTTATATCTTTAACCATATCATAATAATATATATACTTATTATTATAATTTTTATTGACAGGCGCACCGGTTATATAATAATATCCTGTCTCTGATGCCGCTGCATTTTCCGACATATAGAACTGTGCTTCATTATCATCATACACATATGATGAATACTTATAGTCCTCTGATGATGTCTGCCTGTTCGTCTTTCCAGAACACGCTGTCATAACTAATGCTGTTGTAACTGTCATCATAATTAATAATATCTTTTTCATAGCCGATACGCCCCTTTCCATAATCCACTCTTAACTATTTAATTACTCTAACCAGTAATCAAAATCTCCCCATTCATCAACGTAAAATTTAAATGTGGCATATCCATCATAATTACCCTCACCAAATGCTGCGTGAGCTGTATAATGGAATACATATGTAGCTGTTGATGTCTGATATCCATAGTCATCTTCATAATCCATATTATCTATTGTTACATTATCACTTGTCTTGCTCCAGCTTTGTGGAATGATATTTATAACCCAACCATAAGCGCCTTCATCATATGCATATTCAACATAAGCTGTTATAGAAATATCCACATTATGCGAATCGTCAAGTACATAATTGGAAGTAGCTGTTACCGTTACTGCACCACCCTGTGATGCGGATGCCTTCTGTGGATTAATAAATACTACAACAGCAATGAATGCTATAATAGCCGCTGTTGCCATTTTACCTATTCTCTTTATTCTCATAATATTCATAATATTTTCTCCTTTCGGTAAATATCTTTAGTTACTCGGTTACTAACTAAATATTATCTATACCTCCTCCCTTCTTAATTAAATTTAACTCTTTGTTGCACTAATACTAAATATTAAGAACTGAGCTCTTGGTTCTTTATAATTAATGCACAAAGTATTTATACCATCAGTCTAACTCATTAGACCTATTCTGTCAATTAATTTTACTTTTATTTATTACATATTAGCTACCATAATGTTCATTCCCATTATGTTATTAATCATAATATCTATCTATTATTTCATAATCTACACTTGTTTCACCATAACAATCTGCGTACGCTTTTATCTTATATTTTATATTTAAGCCGTCAGAGTTGCTTATCGTGCAATATCTTACTCCGTAATCTTGATATATTTCTTGGTTCTCATCAACAAAAACTAAATAGCCCTCATAACACTCTATACTTAAATATACATTATTCATTTCAACCCAATATCCATCAGCATAATCGTATAAAATACTAACTATTACATCTGCAGTCAATTCATTAGTATCTATATCTGTAAGCGTTAAATACATTACTGACTTAGCAGAATATTCCCTCATCATTTGCATATCATCTTCTGAATATGAACTTACATATAAAACATCATCAGCCTTAGCTTCATTAATTGGCATTGTGCATATTAATATTGCTAATAATATATTCGTAATAAATATTTTTTCTAATCTTTTCATAATAACCTCTATCCCTTTCCTAACTAATTTATTCATTTATACTATCAGAACTGCCATCCTAATATTTTACAACAACTTTAACTAAATTGCCGTCATCATCAATGACCTCTTGATATGACTGGACATATTGTCCACCCGTTCCTAATACTTTCCCATCAACTTCCTTCTGCTCTGTCTTAATTACCTCATCTTCTGCCTGTTCTTCATCTTCTATCTGTACGCTCTCATCTGTATGCTCTATCTTTTCAATAACATCTGTACTTCTATTAACTTCATTACTGCCGGCTTCTACATACTGCACCGTAGGCTTTATGAATAATGCAGCCATAACAACCGTCAATATCAGTAATGATACTGCCACCTTGCTGGTACTGGCACTTTGAGGCTTCATTATATTACCTATTCTATTAATCGTAATTCTGTAATCATTATTAAATCCCAGCACCCTTACTTTTGTCATATTGCCTTTATAAGCACTGTTTAACAATATATTGGCATATTTCTTACTCCAGTCCTCATCGTCCATATGTCTGTTACAGCAGTCATAATCACAGCTTAACTCTATATATTCTGCATAATACTTATAAAACATCCATACCAGCGGATTGTACCAGTATATAACCGCTGCTATGCCTGTTATTATCTTGATAATATGATGTTTGTGGCATATGTGCGTATACTCGTGCTCATAAAGATATGGTACGTCTTCATCATTGACTGCATATGATATATAAACCTTAGGTCTGACAACACCATATACCAATCCAGAAGATATATAATCGCTTCTGTATACTTTCACTCTTTTACCGCCAGCTAGTATTTCCTGTGGAATACTTGTAGATAATCTGTTCCTGAATTTCATATCAGCTAACATATTATGTAGAAATATCACAACAATTCCAAGCAGCCATATGACCGCTAATATTTCATACATATTTATTGTTATTCCCGTCACACTGTCTGTATAACTCACTTCTGACAATATGTCTGTTGATACTCTTTTTATATTGAACCTGATTGACAGTGGTATCAGAATTCTGACCCACACTAAAGACATTAACAGCAGCTTAAGCTTCGCTGACTTTATACGCATTAATCCGCATATCAGCAGGCATATTAATATAGCTGCCATTACTCTGATATTATTCTCCAAAACGTCTGTATATAACTTTAACCCCATCATATGTATACCCCCACTCACTGATGTATACGGATTGCCCTAAGCCTTCCACTTTACACAATCCCCATTGTGTTATTTATCTAACCCAAATTGTCTTACTATCTCCTGTCTTTCCTCGTCCGTTATCCCCCTTGCACGAACAAAAGCCGCCACAAATTCCGGCAGCGAACCGTCAAATCTTGAATCTATGGTATTCACGCTCTCTATTGACTGTGCATCTTCTTTCTTAATTATAGATGTGACTATTGTATTCTCGGACTTTATTATTCCGCGGTCGCTCAGTCTTTTTATAACTGTATATGTGGTTGACTTCTTCCAATCAAGCTTTTCCCTGCATAATCTCACCAGCTCCGTGCTCTTAACTGGTTCATTCTCCCACAATATCTTACAGAAGTTATACTCACTTTCATATATTACTGGCTGCATATTAATCTGCACCTCTCTTATCTGATATTTATAGCCTTAGTCTAAGTCACTAAACCTTATTTGTCAATATATATTTTCACAAATATTTATACATCAACCCAAAAACTGTAAATATTAAAAAATCAGGAGAAAATTCGCACAACTGTAATTTTCTCCTGATATATTAAAGTTCTATATTAGTTCTTCTCAACTGCAAGTACAACCTTCTCACCATTGATATCCCAATCCTTAGTGAAACCTGCTGTCTTACCTGTTTCTATAGTATTTGCAAGAACAACGCTCTTGATCTGCTCTGCATTCTTAACCATAAGGTCTGCTAACTTGTCATTACCATCTACATATACAGTAATCTTATCCATAACCTCAAATCCAGCATCCTTACGCATAGTCTGGATCTTACTTACGATTTCTCTTACGAATCCTTCCTCGATAAGCTCTGGTGTAAGGTTAGTATCCATAACAACTGTGATACCCTTGTCAGAGCTTGCTACAAAGCCTTCCTTCTGAGTCATCTCTATAAGAACATCATCCTTCTCAAGAACGATATCTTCACCATCAGCATTGATTGTAAATGAACCCTTAGCGTTAAGCTCGTCCATAGTTGCATTGCCATCAAGTGTTGAAAGTGCTGCTCTGATAGCATTAAGATGCTTGCCATACTTTGGTCCAAGTGTCTTTAACTGTGGCTTGAATGAGTATGAAGTAAATGCTCTTACATCATCTGTGTACTCAACTTCCTTAACATTAAGCTCATCTGCTATTATAGCTGTAAAGTATTCGTTTAACTTCCAGTCAGCCTTGATGTACAGCTTGCCGATTGGCTGTCTGTTCTTGATGTTAGTTGAGTTACGGCATGCTCTTCCGATAACAACAGCATTTAATACATCTTCCATATTATCTTCAAGTTCCTTGTCAATCCATTCTTCCTTAACTTCTGGGAAGTCGCAGAGGTGGATACTGATAGGAGCTGTCTTATCTATACTGCATACAAGGTTTCTGTAAATGCTTTCTGTCATAAATGGAATCATAGGTGCTGCTGCCTTGCAAAGTGTTACAAGTGTTGTGTAAAGAGTCATATAAGCATTAATCTTATCCTGCTCCATACCCTTTGCCCAGAATCTTTCACGGCATCTTCTTACATACCAGTTAGAAAGCTCATCTACAAAGTCCTCAAGTGCTCTTGCTGTTTCTGTAATCTTGTAGTTGGCAAGATTATTATCAACAGTCTTAACAAGAGTATTAAGCTTTGAAAGAATCCATTTATCCATAACTGGAAGCTTATCATACTCAAGTGTATACTTAGTAGCATCGAAGTCATCAATGTTAGCATAAAGTACAAAGAATGCATATGTGTTCCAGATAGTTCCCATAAACTTTCTCTGACCTTCTGTAACAGCCTTGTCATGGAATCTGTTAGGAAGCCATGGTGCTGAATTCTCGTAGAAATACCAGCGGATGGCATCTGCACCGTGCTTCTTTAATGCATCAAATGGATCAACAGCATTTCCCTTTGACTTACTCATCTTCTGTCCATCTGCATCCTGAACGTGACCAAGTACGATAACATTTTCATAAGGTGCTTTATTGAAAAGAAGTGTTGATATAGCAAGAAGTGAGTAGAACCAGCCTCTTGTCTGGTCAACGGCTTCTGAAATGAACTTAGCAGGGAACTGCTGTTCAAACACTTCCTTATTCTCAAATGGATAGTGGTGCTGTGCAAATGGCATTGAACCTGAGTCGAACCAGCAGTCGATAACTTCTGGAACTCTCTTCATCTTGCCCTTACATTTAGGACAAGTACAAGTAACAGCATCAATATATGGTCTGTGAAGCTCGATATCATCTGGACAGTTATCAGAATGTTCCTTTAATTCTGCCTTGCTTCCGATAGATAACATTTCTCCACAATCATCACATACCCAGATATTAAGAGGAGTACCCCAGTATCTGTTACGTGAAATTCCCCAGTCCTGAACATTTTCAAGCCATGCACCAAAACGTCCAGTTCCGATTGTTTCTGGTATCCAGTTGATTGTCTTATTATTAGCTATTAAGTTAGCCTTAACTTCTGGGTCACTCATCTTAATAAACCATGATTCTCTTGCATAGTAGATAAGTGGTGTATCACATCTCCAGCAGAATGGATAATCATGCTCGAACTTAGGAGCATCGAATAACTTGCCCTCTTTATCAAGGTCTTTAAGTACTTCTGGGTCTGCCTTCTTAACGAAAAGTCCTGCATATGGTGTTTCCTTTGTAAGTTCACCCTTTCCGTCAACAAACTGTACGAATGGAAGGTCATACTTACGTCCAACCTTGGCATCATCTTCACCAAATGCTGGTGCAATATGAACGATACCAGTACCATCTGACATAGTTACATAGTCATCACATGTAACAAAATGTCCCTTCTTGTGCTGCTTAGCTGCAACATCTGCCGCACACTGATATAATGGCTCATATTCTTTATATTCAAGGTCTTTACCCTTGTAAGTTTCTAATACTTCGTAGTCAACGCCAGCGCCGCTTCCAGCTTCCTTACCTTCTTCGATAACATTTCCGCCTACTGTCTGACCTGCCTTAACTGCAAGTCCACCAAGTACCTTATCAAGAAGTGCTTCTGCCATATAGTAAGTATAGCCGTCTGCTGCCTTAACTTTAACGTATGTTTCTTCTGGGTTCACGCAGAGTGCCACGTTAGATGGAAGTGTCCAAGGTGTTGTTGTCCATGCAAGGAAATATGCATCTTCGCCTACACACTTAAAACGTACTACTGCTGAACGCTCTTTAACAGCCTTATAGCCCTGTGCTACTTCGTGTGATGAAAGTGGTGTTCCACAACGTGGGCAGTAAGGAACAATCTTAAAGCCCTTGTATAAAAGACCCTTATCCCATATCTGCTTTAAAGCCCACCATTCAGACTCGATGAAGTTATCATCATATGTGATGTATGGGTTATCCATATCAGCCCAGAAACCAACTGTAGATGAGAAATCCTCCCACATACCCTTGTATTTCCATACGCTTTCCTTACATTTCTTGATAAATGGCTCAAGACCATACTCTTCAATCTGTTCCTTGCCGTCAAGACCTAATTCCTTCTCAAGCTCAAGCTCAACTGGAAGTCCGTGTGTATCCCATCCGGCCTTACGTGGAACCATATAACCCTTCATTGTTCTATATCTTGGAATCATATCCTTTATAACTCTTGTAAGAACATGTCCGATATGTGGCTTACCATTAGCTGTAGGAGGTCCATCATAAAATGTATATGTCTCCCCCTTCTTGCGGTTATCAATACTCTTCTGGAATATATCATTATCCTTCCAGAACTTTTCGACCTGTTTTTCTCTGTCTACGAAATTCATATCTGATGAAACTTTCTCGTATACCATTGTGTTACTCCTTTCAAATCATTTACTTAATCGTAACGATGTCAGCTTGCTTTATTGGTGCTGTAACAAATGTCGTTACATATGCAAAAAAGCCCCTGCCGTAATACGACAGGGGCTGAATCAACTTAACCTATATCAATTACGACATACCATCATATGCGTCCCTTGTAACGGTAGGATTACCGTCCTTACTTACTTTTCGTAATATAATACTATCCGTAATGTTACCCATAATATCATACTCCAAAGTTCTGCAAGGATGCTTGGAAGTGATATTCAACTATGCTCTACTCACACCGGCTTCCACCATCCCGGCTCGCTATTGCTTTCTTTCATAATCTACTGTCTTCGTCATCGCAGATAATGTGATTGTATATAATTGATCTTAAAATGTCAATAATTAAGCTGTATTATTTATTATAATTTATCACAAAATTTCCTGTTATTGTGTTATATGTATTGCTTTAGCCCTGCTATGCCCGTCCTTTTCTGCGTTCAACACCTTTTTCTTTATAATATTGTGCTTTATCAGCATACATCAGCTCCTCAGACTCACGTAATATTTCGCCAAAGCCTGTTATTACATTCTCCCTCCAGATAACACCGGCTGCCATATTCACAGAACGCTCTTTCATTAGTTCTTTTAACTCTGTTATACGCTTTATTAATGTATTCTCATCTATCTGTGTACAGATTACAAGGAACTCATCTCCACCTATACGAAACACCTTATCTTCTCCAAACACATCCGTAAGACATGCACATGCATTTAGAATAAGTCTGTCACCAGCCTCGTGTCCCATCGTATCATTCACATATTTCAGTCCTGTAACATCACAATATACAACGCCTATACTTTGTTTTTTATCTATATTATCTACACATGCACTCATTGCAAAGCGGTTTCCTATATTAGTCAGGGCATCCTTATAGCTCATATTCTCAAGCTTTCTTATCGTATTCCTGCGCTTTATACACGATATAATAAAAGCTCCCATAATCTCAAGTATACTTAAGGCATATTTAAGTGTAAGCAGTGGCGGATTGCCTATTCCCATAAATGCAACAACATTTCCTTCGTTATATATAGGAATTGCAATTATTGAATGAATACCCTGTCTTTTTAAATTATCATATTGCAGGGGATCACTATCCTTTATTTCTTCAATATCCTGAATTACGATGTTTCCGCCTTTTTCAAAACACTTATACCAGTTAGCACATACCTCTGGCGGCAGATTCTGAAGATTATCCTTCTTCGGACTTATTCCCTCTGCCGTCCACTCATATGTATTATCATCTCTTCCATATATATTCTTTTCAAATATATAGGTTCTTTCTCCACTAAGTGCTTTACCTATATACCCAAGAAGTGTGCTTATCGTTTCATCAGGTGTATCTGCTGCAAGTGCCACTCTTAAGCCCTCATTGACAAGAGCCTCAGTTTCTCTGTACTTTTGGATAAGCTTATCCTGTGCAAGCTCCTCACTTATATCTATGCCTATTTCCAGCCTGTACTTTCTGTTTCCTTCACCCTCTATCAGTGTATCCTTTATTATCATATATTTATCTAATACAGGATTATAATAACGCCATTCCTCAAAGGCTCCTGGTAAAAGTCTGCTGTTATTGCACATACCACATTTAACAGAAGCTTTTTGTAATACCTCATAACACTTCCGGCCTTTTATATCCTCTATTGATTCTAAGCCATACGCTTTCAATGCTTTATGATTCATATATACAATCTCATTGGTTTCTATATCTGTTGCATATACATATTCATTCAGATTTATAAAAAAATCCCCTATTTCTTTTATATTTTTCATACGCATGTCTCCCTTTATTATTGAATCTGTAATATTCCCCATTCATTAAACGAATCAGCATATTCTATATATAATTTCTCCGTAACAGCCCCTGTTTCTTTTACATTTATATCACTTTGTTATTTTTTTATCAATGCGTAGTATAATATTTTTATTATTTTTTCATGCATATTATACCACAATATTTGCACAGCTTTTCAGCGCACATACAAAGTTCCGTAAGGAACTTTTAAGATGAGCACTATTGTGTTCGTTATACCACAAGCGGAACTTTTATCTCAATAATAAAATCATTTCCCTGCATTCTTGCACTTATATCTCCATTCATACGCTCCACAAGCTCTTTTGCAATAGATAAACCCAGTCCGGTTGAGGCTCTGCCTCTTGCAACATCCGCTTTATAAAAACGCTCAAACACATGGCTTAAGTCAATATTTTCAGGATGTTCTGTATAATTACTGATTTTAAGCAAGGCGTGATTATCCTTTCTGGTAAGCTCGATACTTATATTCTTTTCCCCATGATCAAGACCATTTTTTATGACATTCTGTATAACTCTTCTTAAGCCCTGCTTATTACCTGATATATGCAGCATTTCCTCAGTAATACTAATATCCGGGCAGATGCCCTGCTTCTTCCATTCATCATAATAAGAAAAGACAGTTTCTTTTAATATTCTGTTCATACAACAATCCGTAAGCTCCAGCTTATACGAATCATTTTTCAGCTTGGTAAATGTAAAAAGCTCCTCCAGCATTTCATTGAGGCTGTTAAGCCTTTCTCTGATTATATCAAGATATCTCCTCTGGTCATCTATATTGTCACATTCCTCTATAAGCTGGAAATACCCATCCAGCGATGTAAGCGGTGTCCTTATATCGTGTGAAAGATTAGTATATGTGTCTGCTATCAGCTCTTCTTTTTTTCTGTACTCGTTTCTTTCTTTTTTACGCAGGTCAAGCAGTTCATTCAATTTATCTGAAAGCTCACCTATTCCCCCTATATCTATTTCACGTTGAATCAGCTTGTTGCTATCGTGTTCCATAAGAAACGACAACTGGCGGCAGATGTCCTTAATCTGCCGCTGGTATTTCCACATAATAAATGCCTGTATAATAATTATTACTGCTAATATTCCAATAATAATCCTCATTCTCTAAATATCCCTTTTCTGAAAAATATAACTGCTTAATGACAGCATTATAATAATAAATGCGGCTGCCACACACACTGAACTAATAACATCCTCCCTGCCTGCATTCATAGGAAGCATTGCCATCCTTCCAGTTACTGTATACTTATATATATTGAAGTTATGAAGTCCCACTCTATTGCCCACATAATCTATAAGGGCATACACAATACTCATTATATTCATGGTAAGACATACCGCTAATGTCATGCTTATGACATTGTTCTTAATTATAACTGCTATCGCCGTACATATTAACACAAATGCATAATGAAGCATAAGTTCTGTTAAGAAATAAGGTATAATCTCTTTCCAGTCGCCCCACACCACACATTTAAACGCAAGCATATTCGCTGCTGCCTGGAATACAAATATCCCTGCAAAGGTAATTGCTGTAAATAAGGCAAGTGCAACTGCCCTTGAAACAATAAGCATCCCCCTTTGTGACACCTGTCCTCCAATATTCTTAATATAACCACTCTTAATATCTGCTGTTGCAAACATAACCGCAAATATTACAAGAAAAAGTGCATAAAACTTTCCCTGTGCATTAGAAAAGAAAACATCCATTACCGTAACCTTCTTCCCTGGCTCCGTAGGTAATTCCACACTCATACCAATATTGACATTATCTGTATTCTGCTGCGAAAGCTGTTCCTTGTTGCTGTTATCTGCCTGTTGTTCCTCTATGTCTTGTGCATTTACCACATCAACTGTCTGACCATCAGTATCTGCCTGACTTTCCACTGCCTGCTGCCTCTCCCACTCTTTATTAACTGCATCATAATCTATTTTTGAAAGAAATGAGGTAAGCAGTGCTGATGCCAGCAATATAATCCATATTACATACATACTCTTTGTACGAAACATTCTGTATACATCCATCTTTATCATATTAAGCACGATTGTCACCCCCTGTAAGCCTTAAGAAATAATTCTCAAGCTCTTCACTTGTAATAGATATTCCCTTAACTGGAATCCCTGCCTTTGCAAGCTCCATATTCAGGCTGGCACTTTCTCCCAGTCTTTCAAATATATGAATATGTTCTTTATCTATAACCTGATAGCTGCTAAAGCCCATATCATCAAGCACAGGAACAGCCTGCTTAGGATTATCAAGCGTAAGCTCTATGCGCTCACTGCATTTTTTCATAAGTTCTTCTCTTGTAAGCTCCTGCACAAGGCATCCATTATGAATAATGCCATAATCTGTAGCAATCTTTGATAATTCCTCCAGAATATGACTTGAAATACATATTGTCATGCCACGCTCCTTTGCAAGCTTCTGGATGGTTTCACGCACCTCCACAATTCCCTGTGGATCAAGTCCGTTAATCGGCTCATCAAGAATAAGCAGGTCAGGCTCACCTACAAGTGCAAGAGCAATTCCTAAGCGCTGCTTCATTCCAAGCGAATAATGCTTTGTTTTCTTTTCTCCAACAGTATCAAGACCCACTGTTTTTAACAGTTCTTCTATATATCCTTTTTTCTTAATCCCTGTAAGCTTACATTTAATGTTCAGATTGTCATATGCCGACATATTGCCATAAAGTCCGGGAGCTTCTATAAGACACCCTACTCTTGAACGTACCTTTTGTAAGTCCTTTCCTTTATACCCAAACATTTCTATTTCGCCATAAGACGGTGTTGACAGTCCGCTAATCATCTTAAGACAGGTCGTTTTACCGGCTCCGTTTCTTCCAATAAAGCCATATATCGCACCCTTTTTAATGTGCATATTTACATCATCAACTGCCCTGTGTCTGCCATACTGCTTAGTCAGATTCCTTGTCTGCAATAATAATTCGCTCAAAGCTTTTTCCTCCTTTTCCTAATTGCTCTTATCATAAAAAATAAATCCTAATCAATCGCAAATAAATAGTAAAAAAAGAGTAAATTATTCATGCAGGCGATATCCAATCCCCCAGATTGTTTCTATATATTCATCAGATGTAACGGTCTTTATTTTCTTCCTGATATTGCTTATATGCACATCAAGAGTCTTTGTTTCACCCATATATGGCTCATCCCACGCATATTCGAATATATCCTCCTTGCTAAACACCTGCTTCGGGTTTTTAAGCAATAATTCCAGTATTGCGAATTCCTGTTTTGTAATCTTAGGAAGCACCCTGCCACCGATACTTACCTCAAAGGTAGAGCGTGTAAGCACCATATCTCTGAACTCAAGCCTTCCGCTGCCTTGTCCTTTTTGTATACCAGCCTTTGTTTTTACTTCTGTTTCTGCCTCTGCTTCTACCTTCGTTTCCGCCTCTGCTTCACCTTTTGTTTCCACCTCTATATGACGAAGCTGCACCTGAATACGTGCCAGTACCTCTCTAATCTCAAAGGGCTTTGTTATATAATCATCTGCTCCGTCCGTCAGCACTCCGATTTTATCATCTATACTATCCTTTGCAGTCAGCACAATCACCGGAAGCCTTCCATGTTTTCTTATTTCTTTTAAAACCTCTTCACCACTTGCACCAGGCAGCATTAAGTCAAGCAGTACAAGCGTATAAGCCTTTTCTTTTATATTAAGAAGCAGCTTTGCTTCTGTTCCTGAAAATGCCTGTTCACACGTATAACCAGCCTTCATAAGCACCTCACAAAGAAGGTTATTAATATTTATATCATCTTCTACAATTAATATATTAGGCATAATTTTTACTCCTGTATTTTATAATGTAAAATAGTCATCTACTTTATGAGAAATGGCATTAAATAAAATGGTTTCAGCATTAAATTTTCTTCTTTTCCAACATCTTTTTGTGATATTAAATATATCTTACTTACATTCTTTGAAAATTTTTTATAAAACTGTTTTATAGATTCGTGCTTTCCTGCCCCTGATGACTTAATTTCAAAGGCATTTACTTTACTTCCCTCAGAAATCAGAAAGTCAACCTCATAATAATGTGTGCTTTTGTCTTTTTCCCAAGTGTGATAATAAAGTTCCCTTCCCGCTGCTGTAATCATCTGTGCAATAAGATTCTCATATAAATAGCCCAGATTAGCTGGCAGCTTATCAGAAAGCAGCTTCGCATATACATTATTTTCTGTGACTGGACGGTCTATAAACATTAATGTAATAAATAATCCAGTATCCGACAGATACAATTTATAACTGTCAAAGTCCTTTGTATCTGTCAGGCTTACCCTTGGATCAGTTGAATTATAACAAGGTAAGACAGTCTTTGAATCAATCAGCTCATATAATAATTCTTCTGTTTTTGAATTATTCTTCTTTCCTATTGCCGCGGTAATCCTGTATTTTTTTGAATCCTTTGCAAGCTGTGCCGGAATTGAGTGATATAATGCAGAGATTCTTCCAGAACCATCAATCTTTTTAAAATCTTCTTCATATAATGATATAATCTGCCTTTTGACCATATCAATTTCAGAGAAATTCTTACCCTCTATATAAGCTTCAACTGCCTGAGGCATACCACCTACTGCCATATATATTCTTAAATCTCTCATCAGTTTACGATTAGTTGGCTGTCCAATAGCCTTACCTGTATTGTATATCTGACAAAGAAGTTCATAGTTTCCCCCCGTTGCATCACAGAACTCCTGATAATCCATTGGATACACCTGTATTTTCATTTCCTCCGATGGAATTAAAATATCCTTTACATTTTTCTTTATAGATATTAGGGAACCAGTTTCCAGATAACTGTATCTTCCATCTGCAACAAGATGTTTTATTGCCTGTCTTGCTTTCGGGAATAGCTGGACTTCATCAAATATAATCAGCGATTTATGCTCATATAATGTTATACCTGTTTCCGCCTGCAATCTTAAAAAAAATATATTTAGATTTGCTATATCATCAAAACACTCCAATATATTAGCTGTTGCTTTTGAAAAATCAATAAGAATACACGAGTCATATTCATTTTCTCCAAAGCTTTGGGCGATTGTAGACTTACCAACTCGTCTCGCCCCCTCTAACAACACCGCATATTTATCCGAATACTTTTCCTTCCATTCTAACAATCTACTATATACTTTTCTTTTAAAATTCATAGTCTTCCCCTTTCAGAACTATACTATATCATTGTCATTATTCTTTACCGTGCTAAAAGCACCCCTGATTTCTTTATATAATACATATTATAATGTAACTTTCTTCAATATTATTATCTCTTATTTTGACCGTTTCTTCAAGATTATTTTCACTCATTTTGCCCATTTCTTCAAAGTTGTTTTGGCGTATTTTGTCCGTTTCTTCAAGATTATTTTTGCTCATTATGACCGTTTCTTCAAAACTATTTTCACTTATTTTGTCCATTTCTTCAAGCTTTTACTTTATTTATAAACATAAAAAGCAGCACGACTATTCCCTTTATCCAGAAATAAATCGTGCCGTCTTATTTTTTATCTTATCTGTGTTATAATCCTAATTATTCTCTGCCCTCGCCATAGCAATCTGCTCTGGTGTTATAGGCAGCTCATAGAACCGCTTTCCTGCTGCGTGGCTTAGTGCATCTGTCACAGCCGGAAGTGGTGTATTTATTACAACCTCTCCTATTGACTTAGCACCAAATGGTCCAGCATCCTCGAAGCTACTTTCAAACTCAACATTAATATGTCCAATATCCATCCTTGATGGTATCTTATATTGCAGGAATGAGTTCTCATAAAGCTTTCCCTTATCAGAATATGTGATATTTTCAGACATTGCCATACCAATTCCCTGAAGTATTCCGCCTTCTGCCTGTACTCTTGCAAGATTAGGATTAACCGGTGTTCCACAGTCAACGCATGCATCATATTCTACAACCCTGCTTTCACCTGTAACAAGGTCAACTTCAACCTCAGCTGCACCTACCATAAATGGTGGTGGTGAAATAGGTGATGTATGTGTATTAGTAACAGAAAGTGCCATATCATTGCCGCACATTGAAGCTGTTGCTATATCACAAAGACTTACTGATGCACCCTTGTGCTCTCCAGCCTCACATCTTACACAGCTTCCATCAAATGTAACGTCACTCTTATCACAGCCTATAAGCTTAGCTCCAAACTTTTCAATTCTGCTTCTTAACTCTAAGGCACAGTTCTCAACTGCCTTTCCAGTAACATATGTTGTACTTGATGCATATGAGCCTGAATCATAAGGTGATATATCAGTATCAGCACCGAATACACTTATGTCATCAGTACTGCACTCAAGAACCTCTGCAGCAATCTGTGCAAGTATTGTATCACAGCCAGTTCCCATATCAGCAGCACCGATATTCATTGTATACACACCCTCATCATTGAGCTTAAGTGTGGCACTTCCCACATCCACACCTGATATACCAGAGCCCTGCATAGCCATACCCATTCCGACAAAACGTGCTTTAGTGTCAGAAATCTTTCTCATAGGATACTTCTCATCCCATTTAATCATCTCTTTAACCTTTGCTAAGCATCTATCAAGTGCACAGCTTGTATTTACCTGACCATAGTAAGCAGGCATTACATCGCCCTCCTTAACTATGTTTTTAAATCTTATTTCAAAAGGATCCATATGAAGCTTATCAGCAAGCTCATTTACAGCAGATTCAACGGCAAAAAGTCCCTGTGTGGCACCATAGCCTCTGTATGCCCCTGCTGACATAACATTCGTGTATACAACATCACTTACAAAGCGGAATGCCTCTGCTTTTCCATATAACGGTATTGACTTATGTCCAGAAAGACCTACTGTCGTTGGTCCATGCTCCCCATAAGCTCCTGTGTTAGACAGAGTATATAAATCTATTCCTTTTACGATACCATCCTTAGTTGCACCAAGCCTTACATGCATCTGCATCTCGTGTCTTGGAGATGAAGCTGACAATGATTCTTCCCTTGAGAATATAATCATAGCTGGCTTCTTAGTCTTCCATGTAACAAATGCCGGATATATTTCTGAAACTGAGGTCTGCTTTGCGCCAAAACCACCACCTATTCTAGGCTTTGTAACACGTATCTTTGATGGAGATATTCCAAGTGCGTGTGATATGATTCTTCTGCAATGAAATACTATCTGTGTAGAGCTTACAACATGAAGTCTTCCATAAGTATCGATTGTACAGAATGTCCTGAAGGTCTCCATCATACTCTGCTGGCATGCCTTTGTATGATATGTCCTGTCAATTACAACATCGCAACTCTCAAGCACCTTATCTATATCACCATTACTGCACTCATCATGTGCACATAGATTTCTTTTATTATCAGCTCCGACAGGACACAATGCTTCCCAGTTATCCTCCGGATGAACAAGTATCTCATTATCCTTTGCCTTTGTAAAGTCAAGTACTGGCTCAAGCACCTCATACTCTGCCTTAATAAGCTTCATTGCCTTATCAACACAGCGCTCATCCACTCCCGCAACAATCGCAACCGGATCACCTATGAATCTTACATGTTTATCAAGAATAAGCCTGTCATAAGGACTTGGCTCAGGATACGTCTGACCGGCACAGGTAAAACGCTTCATATTCTGGTCAACATCCTTATATGTATATATTGCCTCTATTCCGGGTACCTTCATTGCAATATCTGTATTAATGCTCTTAACATATGCGTTGGCATATGGTGAACGCAGAAGCTTTACAACAAGACAATCCTTTGGTGCAATATCATCTGTATATACTGGCTTTCCAAGAAGCAGCTCCATTGCATCCTTTTTTCTTACCGCTTTATTAACCGACTTCATTACTTCACCTCCTCTGCTATATTTTCTTTATTTTCCACACTGGCTTCCTTAGCCTTTTTTACCCTGAGGTAATCCAGAATTCCTCTTAACTGGCCTTCATACCCTGAACATCTGCACAGATTTCCTGAAAGAAACTCCTTTATCTCATCTTCATCAGGATAAGGATTCTCCCTAAAGAGTGCAATAGCATTCATAACAAAGCCCGGATTACAGAAGCCACACTGCTCTGCCCCCTGGTCAGCTATAAATGTAACGAATTCTGCGGCCTCCTCCTGTAAACCTTCAAGCGTTGTAACGCTGCATTTATCTGCTCTTACAGCAAGAACCGAACATGAAAGCACTGGTTTATCGTTAAGAAATACCGTACACAGTCCGCAGTTAGAAGTCTCACAGCCACATTTTACACTATAACAGCCATGCTCCCTCACGAAATCATAAAGAGTCATATCGCAGGCCACATCTGCTTTGACCGACTTTCCATTTAACTTAATATCTACTAACATATATTCTCCAATCCATACACTAATAAATCGATATATAAACAAATCTATATATTAACATTTATATATAAATAATACATCAGCTATTAATAATCAATAACTAATTATTAATAATTTACAGCCCTTAATGCTCTCTTGGTAAGCTCTTGTGCCAGATGGCTTCTGTATTCAGCACTTCCACGCATATTACTCTCTGTAGAAACATTTTCCCTTACATATCTGGCGAAGCTCTCTATAGTTTCATCATTTACTACGCCCTTAAGAATACCTTCCTTATCTTCTACAACAACAGCTCTTCCCGGTCTTGCACCTATGCATATATTATATTCACCTGCACCACTAAAGCCCACGCCAGCACAGGTAAGAACCGGAAGGTCTGTTTCTGTTATTCTTACTGCCTCATAAAACATCTTGACTGGCTTTTTCTTAACTATAATGCTTACAATAATATCCCTGTCATAGCTTTTTGCCGCATACTCCTTTAGGGAAACTATTCCACCCTTATATAATTCAACGTATGAATCAAGTCCAATTAATAATGTAAGAACATCAGAAAATCCATATCTTCCATATATGCTTCCACCAACTGTTGCAAGATTTCTAAACTGCACGCCAACAATATGCCTTAGTGCTTCCTTAGCGCAGCCATTCGTATACTCATTAAACCCCTTATGGTTTTCCAACTGTCTTAGTGATGTCATACATCCAATCTTAAATTCTTCATCTGTCTCTTCAATCTTATCTAGTCCCAATCCGGACATATCAATCGCGGTATTGATCCTGTTATCACCCATACGCATCCACATCATGCCGCCGACAATTCTGTTAGCCTTCTTCTGGTTAAGCTCGTAGGCCTCTTCAATACTTTCTACTTTCTTATAATTCTGTATATTAAGCATAAAAACTCCTCATTTTGATCATACTTATGCCAGAAATAAAAGTCCTGCTGTGCAGCTTTAAACAACCTTTAACCTTTTTCCTGACCGTTTCTTAATTACATCATAATATAACTATACTGACTTGTAAAAGCCTTGTCAATCTGATAAAATTCATTCGCGCACTTCTTTTAACTGTTGCTGTCAGATATATTCTGGCCAACATAAAAAATGTGTAAAAATAAAGTAGAAATGAGGATAAATATGAAGAATTTTAAAAGATTAACTGCTTTAGTCCTTGCAGTGCTCATGCTTATATCAACTGTAGCATGTGGCAGTTCTGCTGCAAACGACAGTACTACACAGGCTGCTTCAACATCAGCCTTTGATGTCATGTCACAATTCAACGAGGTAAGCACAAGCTACCCTCTTACTGTTACCGACCAGGCAGGACGAACAGTAACTTTTGAAAAAGCACCTGAAAAGATTGCTTCATCTTACTATATCTCTACAAGTCTTCTCCTTGCACTTGGATTAAAGGATAAGCTTGTGGGAATCGAAGCTAAGGCTAATACACGAAACATCTATAAGCTTGCAGCTCCATCCATTGTAAGTCTCCCTAATATGGGAACAGCTAAGGAATTCAACACAGAAGCCTGTGTTGCAGCAGCACCTGATGTTGTATTCCTTCCTATGAAGTTAAAAAAAGCTGCAGATACACTTGAAGGTCTTGGTATCAAGGCTGTTGTTGTTAATCCTGAGGATGCAACGCTCCTTAAGGAATGTATAACACTTGTTGGTAAAATAACTAACACAATCGGACGCTCTGATGCACTTAACAATTCTATCGATACATTTTTAGCTGATAATAAAGCCAAGCTTGCAGGTGAGAGCACTCCTTTAGTATATCTTGCGGGCAACAGCTCTGTTCTTTCAACAGCCGGAAGCAAGATGTATCAGAACACATTACTTAGCAATGCAGGCGGAAAGAATGCAGCCTCTGAGCTTACAGATACTTACTGGGCAAATGTTTCATATGAACAGCTTCTTGCCTGGAACCCTGATTACATTATAATAGCTGCCGATGCAACTTACTCAGTAGATGACGTTATAAATGATGCTAATCTTGCAGACTGCAATGCTGTTAAGAATAAAAAGGTTGTAAAACTTCCTGGTGATATAGAAGCATGGGATTCACCTGTACCAGCAAGCTTCTTAGGAAGCATATATATTGCCTCTGTTCTTCACCCAGAAAAGGTTACTAATGATTTCTATGAAGAATGTGTAACTAAATTCTATGAAAGCTTTTATGGATTCACACCTGCTAAATAAGGATGATTTATGTTCAAAAATACTTCTAATTACCGGAACAAAATTATACTTTTATCAGTCATACAGGTACTGCTTCTTCTGGCGGTACTTGTATGGTCTGTCATTACCGGACAGTATCCACTCACATTAAAGAGCTTACTGTCTGGTGATACTATGTCTATTATGGTCTTTAAAAGGCTCAGGCTTCCCCGCGCCCTTATGGGTGTTATAGGTGGTTTTGGGCTTTCAATATCAGGTTATATATATCAGCTTATATTTAAAAACCCTCTGGCTTCTCCCGATATCGTTGGCGTTTCCTCCGGTGCAAGTGCCGGTGCTGCTCTTGCAATAGTCGCAGTTTCTGCTTCTGTTCCAGTCATCTCCATATCTGCTTTTATCGGAGCTGTTACAGCACTCATAATAACTCTGCTTACGGCTTATCTTGTCCCTGGCAGAAACAGTTATACAATCGTGCTTGCCGGTATAGCTATTCATTCTGTGGCACAGACTATACTTATGTTTCTAAAGCTTGCTGCAGATCCCGAAAAACAGCTTGCTTCAATCGAATACTGGATTATGGGAAGCCTTAATGGTATTTCAAGGGACAGCCTTGCTATTCCCTTCTTCACAACACTTGCCGGATTTATTGTAATAGCTTTGTTATACCGACAGGTTCTCATTCTTTCTACAAGCGAGGAAGAAGCCGTATCACTAGGTGTAAATGTGACAAGTCTGCGTTTTATTATATTAATGCTTGCTACTCTTATCGTATCATCAATAATATGTGTTACGGGGCTTATAAGCTTTATCGGACTTATCGCACCTCATATTGCCAGACTTCTTACAAAGCGTAATGACATATTTACATACATAACAAGTGGCTTCACAGGAGCTATTTTACTGACACTTGCTGATATACTGGCAAGAAGTGTATCCCCATCAGAGCTGCCAGTCAGTATATTTACCTCACTTCTTGGTGCTCCACTGCTTATCATTCTGCTTATCAGAGCTAATAAAAAGGAGGCGTTATGATGTCTGATTTATTCAATAATACATTTTCCGCAGACGGAATATCAGTATATTACGGCAGCACCTGTGCGGTTGATAACGTAAGCTTTGACCTTATGCCTGGACAGCTTAATGCTGTTATTGGCAATAACGGCTGTGGTAAAACCTCTCTTATTAAGGCCATCATGGGACTTATAAAACACAACGGAAAATGTCAGCTTAATGAACACTTACTTGAAAACCTCTCTGTTAAAAAAAAGGCACAGCTCATAAGCTACATTCCCCAAAGAAACAATCTTACTATAAGCATGACCGTCAGGGATGTATGTCTGCTTGGCTTCAATCCTCATATGCACATACTTGGAGGCTACACCACAGATATGCTCAGGCGTGTGGATAAAGCTATTGATATGGTTGGACTTAAGGGTTTATACGAATCAGACTTCTTAGCTTTAAGCGAAGGGCAGAAGCAGTTATGTATTCTGGCACGCACCATAATAGAGGCTTCCCCACTGCTTCTTCTCGATGAACCGGATAGTGCACTTGATTTTTCTAACCGTCATCTTCTTATGCAGCACATAAGAAGTATTGTATCCGATGGCAGATGCGCCCTAATGTGTATTCACAGCCCTGAGCTTGCTTTAGAATACTGCGATAATATACTTCTTATGAAGTCTGGGACAATCCTTAGCACCATTAATACACATACAGACTCTCTTGATATTATTAATGAAAAGATGTCTCTTATATATGATAATATTAATGTCATTGAATGTACTGACATTAACCATAAAACCCACCGCGTAGTTGTGGCATTATAGACCTATACCTATACTGCGTATAAATGTCTATTCTCACCAGACACACATACGTTATAAAATCATTTAGTGAAACGAGGTGACTTATTTATTCTATGGATAATTGTTATTTAGATGCTTTGGCTGTAATTACATTTTTTAAGATGTCAGATAAAAAACATCTTTTTATTACGGGAGACCGGGGAAGTGGCAAATCATATCTGTTAAACAACATTTTAAACCAGATTGAAGAAACTATGGATATGTCTGATTTTTTCAATTATCTGCTAAGCCGCAGAACAGACACACCAGAAGTTGTTATTAAATCTAATCTTATAGATGATGGAAAAGAATATGTGATTGGCAGACCACGTACACTCACTCCTGTTTCCCCTAAAAAAGGCAACAACATGACCTCCGTAGAGGATGGCTTTATTAACTGCGCCTGTCCTGCCATTATGAAGCATCTTATGACCTCTGCTGATAGTGTATTTGTTATTGACGAGCTTGGTTATCTGGAAAGCTCCTGTATCCCTTTTCAGGAGAACATTAAAAGTCTTCTTGATAACTCACGCGTATTAGCGGTCATCAGAAAACAATCCACAGAATTTCTTGACAGTATTAAAAGCAGATCTGATGTACTTTTAATCGATATTGATAATACCTTCAGCTCTATTTCGTGCATTATTATGGCATCCGGTATGTCAAAAAGATTCGGTACCAACAAGCTTTTAGCCTCCTTCAACAACAACACTCTCTTTGAAAATGCGATAAATATAAGCCACTTTGTAAGCTTTGGTAAAACTCTTGCCGTAACCCGTCATGATGAGCTTGTACAGATATGTGAACGGGAACATATACATTGCATTAAACACAATATGCCTTACAGAAATGATATGGTACGTCTTGGTGTTTCACGTATTCTAAAGGAAACTAACAGACACAAAAGCTGCTGCACCCAAGGGATATTATTTCTTCCATCAGACCAGCCGCTTATCACTAAGACAAGCCTTCAGCTGCTGTGCCTTTTATTTATTTACTACAACAGCAGTTATTTTGCTTGTAACAGCACAGATAAATCCAGCAATGCCAATAATAATATTAATAATAATAATAAGATATGCCGGCTTGCCTTCAACGAAAACGCAGGCGCACCAGTAATATTTCCTGAGTGCTATTATAATGAGCTTCTTACACTTCCACTGGGCAAGGGTGGCGGTTTTATTGCAAAAAAATATCCTGCACAGGTTGTTTTAGTTCCTGCACAGGATGAATATGAATTATATGATATTGATACTCCTGATGACCTTATTCGTCTTTCCCGGTATCTTCGCTAATTGCTGTACCTTATTTAGTTACAGCCTTTTCCTTTATTGTTGCTGCTTCTTCTGAAACAACTTCTTTAACCGTTTCCTCAGCTTTATCCTTAGGAAGAATTATGTTAAGTAATATTGCTACAAATGCTGCTGGAACAATACCAGACTCACCAAACATAAGCTGTACTGCCTGTGGTGTATGTGCAAGGATTGCAGGGCTTACACCCATACCATAGCCTACACCAAGTGCAACCGATACAATAGAAAGCCTTCTTGCATCAAGCGGCTCCTTAGTGATAAGCTGGATACCACTTACAATAATTGATGAGAACATCATAACTGCCGCACCACCAAGTACTGACTGTGGCATGATTGATATTAATGCTCCAAGCTTAGGAATAAGACCACATAATATAAGGAATACAGCACCAGATGCAAGTGCAATTCTGTTAACAACCTTAGTCATTGCAACAAGGCCAACATTCTGGCTGAATGATGTATTAGGAAGCACACCGAAAAGTGCTGCAAGCGATGAACCTAAACCATCACACATAACTCCGCCTGAAAGTTCTTTATCTGTCGCTTCTCTTCCTACTCCACCGACCATAACACCTGATATATCTCCAACAGTTTCTACTGCTGTTACAACAAACATAACAAGCACAGGAAGTATTGCTCTTAAGTCAAACACTGGCTTAACTGGCATGAACTTAGGAATCGCAATCCACTTAGCTTCTGCAACCTTATTCCAGTTAAGTACCCATGACTTAGTATATTCAACTCCCTCAGCATTAACTGCTGTATGTGGAAGCACACAGCCCATAATAGCTGCTACAATATAACCAACTATAATTCCAATCAGTATAGATGATGAACTAAGATATCCCTTTGTCCAGTGCTTAACGAATAATATAACAATAAGCACAACAAACGCCAGAAACAGATTCTCTAATGAGCCAAAGTCTTTAGCCCCGTTTCCACCACCGAATGAATTGATACCAACAGAAATAAGTGACAGTCCAATAGAAAGCACAACAGTTCCTGTTACAACTGATGGGAAAAATCTTCTTAAAGGCTTAATAAATGCACCAAGCACAGTTTCAAAAAGACCACCTATAATGGATGCTCCCATAATTGCACCATAGGCTAATACTCCGCCTCCCATAACCTTTGTTATACTGCTGAATACTCCGATAAATCCAGAGCTTGTACCCATAATAATAGGCACCTTGCCTCCAACAGGTCCAATTGAAAACAACTGTATAAGTGTTACAATACCAGCTATAATCATAGCATTCTGTAAAAGTGCAACCTGAATAGATGCATACTCACTTCCTGCTCCAATACCACAGGCTCCTGTAATAATAAGCAACGGTGTAAGATTTCCTACAAACATCGCCATAACGTGCTGAAGTCCAAGTGGTATCGCCTGTTTTAATGAAAGCTTTCCATTAAAATCATATGCCTCCGGCATAAGTTCTTTTATTTTTTTCATATATCCTCCGGTATATTAACCATAATCTATCTGTTATTAATCTCATATGAAGAAGGTCTAGGGAAAATCATTATTCAAGTACTGATTTTCCTTAGACCTTCCTTCTGTATGACCTACGCTTATTATCTCTGCACATCAAATGAAGCATTATTCATAAGTCGCTTAATCTGGTCAACGCTTGTGATGTTAGTATCGCCGCGGATAGCGTGCTTCATTACTGAAGAAGCTACTGCGAAATTGACGATATCTTCGTGCTTCCAGTCATTCTGCATAAGAGCATAGATAAGACCAGAAGAGAATGCATCTCCACCACCAACACGGTCAACAATCTCAAAATTGAGTGTCTTGCTTTCGTAAGTCTTTCCGTCAGCATAGTAGAAAGCCTTAAGAGAGTTATTACTTCCTGAATGAACATAACGTACTGTTCTTGCAATTGCTTTCATATGGTACTGCTCATCAATAGCCTTGAATACTCTGTCCATATCCTCAAATGATGGATCCATAGTAAGGCCGTCCTTAACATCTGTACCATCTGCATTGTATACATGGATAGGCTCAATACCTATAAGTACATCTACATATGGAAGATATCTGCTGAGTACATCCCTTGCTGTTTCAAAAGACCATAATGTACTTCTGAAATTAGGATCAAAGCTTACCGTAAGTCCAAGCTTCTTAGCTGCCTTGATAGCCTTATCTATAAGACGACGGCAGTTATATGAAAGAGCTGGTGTGATGCCACTTAAATGTAACCAGTCATAATCCTTTAAGATGTTCTCAAAATCTACATCCTTATAATCATATTCAGCAAATGCTGAGCTTCCTCTATCATATATTACCTGTGAAGGTCTTACTGAAACACCTTCTTCAAGGTAATAAAGTCCCATTCTTCCGTCAGACTTGATAATGTGCTTAGTGTGTACATCATTAGCCTTAAGGTAGTTGATACAAGACTTACCAAGGTCTGTGTTAGGTAATACTGTAAAAAATGTTGAATCTACACCAAGGTTAGCGAGTGAAACTGCTACGTTGGCTTCTGCTCCACCATAGTTAACTATGAAATTGTGGGTTGTAACTATCTTCTCATAGTTAGGTGGTGACAATCTTAACATCAATTCGCCAATTGCTATGAACTTCATACGTGCCTCCATCTATCATTAAACTTTTAACCTGATATTAAGTAATATTTTATGGCAATAATCTGTACTTTTATTGCTCTATATTGTCAAAATAATACTCCATTTAATGATACTACTTATCCTATAAAATTGCAAATTGTATTTAACGCATTAACTCACAAATACCGCAGTATTTTGTTGCATTAACACACCATTTCATTGTATAATTAAAAATATTTTGAAGCGAGGAAAGTAATACCTATGGACATTTACGAATCATTGAACTCTATTTTAGTAACTTTATTCAATGATATAATGAACATTGAAGAAAAGGCTTTAATTACAGATGAATTTTCTGACATCACAGTTACTGATATGCACATAATTGAAGCTATCGGAATTAAAGAGCCACGCACTATGGGAACAATATCCAAGGCCTTAGGCGTGACTATGGGAACTCTTACAGTCGGCATTAACGGACTTGTTAAAAAGGGATATGTAATAAGGACAAGAAGTGAAGAAGACCGCCGTGTCGTATATGCTTCCCTCACACCAAAGGGTAATGCGGCATACACTCACCATATGAAATTTCATCAGGATATGATTAAACATATTACTGACGATTTAAGCGAAGATGAAGCAGCTGTACTTATTAAGACATTTACAAGGCTTGAAGATTATTTTAAAAGCATATCATAGCATTTATAATGTCTATGTAATTATATTAACATATAGCTATGCTGTCTAACAGCGTAACCTATAACACACTGACTGCATAGTAAAATCCCCACAGATATGAACTTCTGTGGGGATTTTTTGAAAGATTATTAATCTTTCCGCCGACCTGTCCGGCATAATTTATATATGAGAGTTTTGGAAAAGTAAGCTTATTTAGTTAATTCAGCTGTCTTATATATAAATGTTACTGAATTGTCCTTACCATCTGATTTACCAAGGAATGTGTTGTAATTCTGACCAAGCTTGATTACTTCCTTGATTGTATCTACTGCTGTATCAGCATCATCTCCAACAAGACTTGTAATAGCCTTAATACCTGTCTCATTGAATTCTGCCATACCATCTTTAAGTGTTATAGCACCATCATTAAGCTGTGTTACGCCATCTGCTAAAGTTACAGAAGATGACTTAAGTGTTGATGTTCCATCAGCAAGCTGTGTAGAACCACTTCTTAAAGCTTCATTGTTAGAATTAAGTGTGCTGAAACCACCAGCTATCTGTTCAATACCACCGTTAAGTGCATCATTATTGTCGTTAAGCTGTGCAAGTCCTGCACTTATCTGTGCTATACCACCATTAAGTGTATCATTGTTATCGCTAAGCTGTGCAAGTCCTGCGCTTATCTGTGCTATACCACCATTAAGTGTATCATTGTTACCACTAAGCTGTGCAAGTCCTGCATTAAGCTGTGATGCACCTGCGTTAAGTGTATCGTTATTCTTAACAAGTTCACCAAGTCCGTCTGTTAATGACTGGCTTCCTTCTGTAAGCTGCTTTAATGCTGCATTAATAGTTTCATTATTGCTAAGATTGCTAACAACTGCATCTAATGCACTTGAAGCCCCTATATTACCAGCAGCCTTAATAAGTAGTCCTAACTGGTTAACATATACATAATCCTTTGAACCAGCCTGTGATACCTGTGGAGAATATGGCTTACCGCTTGTCATAGCTTCTGTATATGTCTCTGTTATTATATTAGTTGTATAAGCTGTAAGATACTTTACAAAATAAGCTGATATATCTGTTGCTGCCTCACTACTGCTCTTCTTACCCAGATCACTAAGGTCTGTTGCTATAGTTACATCACTAAGACCTAATGCTGTTCCTAATTTCTGTAAATCAGCTGCCTGCTCCATAACAGTCTTTCCTGTTGAGTCTGCTACAGAATTCATCTTATAAGCTGTTGAATTAGCTGCAAGTTCCTTAACAACATTTCCAATAAGTGCTGTCTTAATGCTCTTTATTCCTTCATTTAATTGTGAAGCTCCTGCCTCTGCACTAGCAACACCATCTGTATAAGCCTTTAAACCTGTCTGTAATGAAACTGCACCTGCTGCCACACTGGCAACACCGCCTGTATATGTTGAAAGACCACTCTGTAATGTGCCTGAACCTGCATTAAGTGCTCCTACACCATCAGTATAAGTCTTTAAACCTGACTGTAACTGTCCTGCACCTGCACCAAGCTGGTTAGCTCCTGCTGTGTATGCACTGATACCATCCTTAAGCTGTCCTGCACCTGCTGCCAGAGCTGTAGCACCATCTGTATAAGCATAGATACCATCTTTAAGCTGGCTTGCACCATCATTTAACTGGTTCACGCCATCTGTAAGTGCTGGAATACTGTCAGAAAGTGTCTGTGTACCATTCTGGAGAGTAACTGTTCCATCTGTAAGCTGGTCAGCTGCTGACTGAAGCTCATTCATCTTATCTTCAAGCTTAGCAAGTGAGAAATCATCTGTATCTATATCATTAAGTGTGCTTGTTGTAGCAACTGACATAGACATATCAAGCTCGAAATCCTCTACATCTGCTGATATTTCAAAGTATTCTGGAATATCCATATCAAGGCTTTCACCATCAAACTTAAGGTTTAAAGTATCCTTTAAGCCTGGCATAGCCATACCAAGTGCAATGATATTATCGCCAACCTTGCTTACCTTGCCGTTAGTAACTTCTACATTACTGAACTTATCTGTTGGAAGAAGTGTTCCTGTAATCATAGTAAATGGAACATAAGCTGTCTGTGACTTTCCATTAACTGTTATATTCTTCTTCTCATTGTTAGTATAGTCATATCTGATAGTAACCTTACCACTCTTGCCAATCATATCTTCTGGCTTAGTTTCAACACCATTTAACTTGTAAGTAACCTTTATTGAAACAGGAGCAGTCTTATCAGATGTGCTCTGGTTAGTTGTTGTTTCGCCCTTAGAATCAGTAACCTTTTCTGTTACAAGAACGTGATCCTGAGTTCCGTCTGCCTTATCAAATACATATACCATCTCGTCTCTTGTATTTGTCTTTAATGTACTTGTATTTGATATTGAAAGCTCGTTCTTAATAGCATTTGTTATAATATTCTCTGTATTAGAAGCAGCCTCACTGCTTATTGCAACCTCACTGCCTGTCTGATTATATGCTGTGCTAGTGCCACAGCCTGTAAGTGTTGAAGCAATAAGAACAACACTTAATAATACTGAACTATATTTAAATAAAGTCTTCTTAACCATAACTATTCCTCCATTTTCTTACTTCCTGATATATTCTTATATCTGTTACGGCATATACACCTTTGACCCGTTCATACATCTTTCTGATTACATATCCTGATTCTTCTTAGGCTTAAATCCTATACTTGTATTGATAATGAGCTTATCACATAATACAAACAATGATGGAAGTATGAAGATAACTACGAACATACTTATAATTGCACCACGTGCCATAAGTGTACAAAGCGAACCAATCATATCAACTGAAGCTATACATCCAACACCAAATGTTGCGGCAAAGAAACCAAGTGCACTAACAATAATTGATGGTATTGATGTTGAAAGAGCTATCTGAATTGCTTCCTTCTTAGCGTATCCCTGGCTTCTTTCCTTCTTATATCTTGTTGTCATAAGAATAGCATAATCGACTGTTGCACCAAGCTGGATAGTACCGATAACTACTGATGCAATAAATGGTATCTGTGTATGCGTAAAATATGGAATACCCATATTAACAAATATAGCAAATTCGATTGCTGAAACAAGTATAATTGGAAGCGATATTGATTTAAGTACGAACAGGATAATAACAAATATAGCTACTATCGATACCGCACTGACTGTCTTAAAGTCCTTATCTGTTATAGTGATAAGATCCTTGGTACAAGGAGCTTCACCAACTACCATTGCCTTAGAATCGTAAGACTTTACAATATCATTCACCTTACTAATCTGATTGTTAATTTCATCTGATGCTATTTTGTAATCTGTAGCAATCATCATTATCTGATAATCTTCACCCTTAAGCTCTGATACTGTCTTAGCCGGTAAGAATTCCTGTGGAATACCAGACTTAAGTGCTGTGTCAAGTCCGAGTGCGAACTGTACACCGTCTACATCACCTAACTTATCAAGCATTTCGTTAGCTGTATCTGTAGACATACTAGAGTCAGCAAGTATCATATAGATTGAATTCATATCAAAGTTTTCTTCCAGCTTCTTATTAGCCTGTGAGCAGGCAAGGTCATCTGGAAGTGTATCAGACAAATCATAATATACTGATGTATGATTCTGTCCATATATAGCAGGTCCTAATAATACAACAAAGACAATTACAAATATCCATGAGTGGTTTACTATAAATGTAGCAAGCTTATCGAAGTTTGGCATAATCTCACGATGCATTGTCTTCTCTAATGCCCTGTCAAATGTAAGTATCAATGATGGAAGGATTGTTACACAACCGATAACACCGAATACAACACCCTTTGCCATAACGATACCAAGGTCAAGACCAAGTGTGAAGCTCATAAAGCAAAGTGCAATGAAACCTGCAACTGTTGTTATAGAAGAACCAACTACGGATGTAAGTGTATTACCAATGGCAACTGCCATCGCTTCCTTGTGGTCATCCGGATATATTTCCTTCATTTCCTTGTAGCTGTGCCATAAGAAGATTGAATAATCCAGTGTAACACCTAACTGAAGTACAGCCGCAAGAGCTTTAGTTATATATGAAACCTCACCTAATAAAATGTTAGAACCCAGGTTGTATACAATTGCCATTCCTATACTTATCATAAAGAATACTGGTACAAGAAATGAATCCATAAATATAGCAAGCACGATACATACAAGAACTACTGCTATAAGTACATAAAGTGGTGTCTCTTTCTCCGAAAGATTCTTAGTATCCGTAACTACTGCTGACATACCACTTATAAAGGCCTGACCCTCTGTCTGCTCTCTTATCTGTATGATAGCATTCATAGTATCATCACTTGAAGTTGTATTATCGAAGAATATTGCAAATAAAGTTGTATCTGTGCTGTCATTCTCGAAATACTTTCTGAATTTTGATGGAACAATCTCAGATGGAACATCTTCACCAACTATTCCTGTGTAAGAAATAACCTGTGCAACGTGGTCTACATTCTCTACCTTCTTAATAAGTCTGTCAGTAGACTTCGTATCCATATTCTGGACAACGACCATCGCGTATGCACCCTTATTGAAGTCATCCATAAGAATGTCCTGACCCTGCATAGTCTCTATCTCATTCGGAAGATAATACAGTATATCGTAATTAACTCTTGTATTAAAGTATCCGATTGCAGATGGAATAAGAAGCAGGAAACTCAGAATAAGAATTGGAATTCTGAGTTTAACAATTACTTTTCCAAACTTTTCCATAACTCGCCTCATTTCTACGTCTGCGACGTAATTTTACTTTGATTGGACTGATAACCTCTCAATAATTAATAACTCTCTTAATTAATTACATTTATTATCAATTCAATACATATGACCGTCATCTCTCAAATATGACTTTTGGTCATTTTCTTTGCAAATGTTATTCTAGCACAAAATGACCGATAGTCAATACTCAAAATGACTAAAAGTCATTTTTTTATAGATTTTTTATTTTCAACATGGTAGAATATTAATTGACAGAACAACTAATATTATGCCTGCATTAGATTGGAGATTTTATGGGAAAACTTGAGAACAACAAACAACAGAAAAGGACTTCCCTCTTAGATACAGCTTTTAAGCTCTTTACAACGCAGGGTGTTTCCAAGACATCAATTGCCGAGATTTCACAGAAAGCTGGAATTGCCAAGGGCACTTTTTATCTGTATTTCAAAGATAAATATGATATAAGAAATAAGCTCGTTTCTCACGAGGCAAGCAAGCTCTTTAAAAATGCAGTGAGTGCATTAGAGCTTCATATAAAAGAACAGCAGATTAATGACCATTCGTTTACAATTACATTTACCGAGGAGATTATATTTATTGCTGACCACATAATTAATGTGCTTAACACCAACCAGACACTTCTTACATTTATATCAAAGAACCTGTCATGGGGAATATTTAAAGAGGCTCTTACAACCAATGTCGCTGATGACGACATTAATTTTAAAGATATCTACTATGAAATGCTTGAAGACTCTGGTCTTAACCTCAACGAGCCCGAGATTATGCTGTTTATGATTGTCGAGCTTATAAGCTCAACATGCTACAGCTCAATCCTTTACAAAGAACCAGCTGATATTGACAGGCTCAAGCCTTACCTTTATAAGGCCATTAAGGCAATTATCAATGAACATACAATAGAAGATTAGAAGATAAGAAATCCCCTTCCTTACCAGAAATATTATCTGATAAAGAAGGGGATTTGTACCACTCCACCTATAATTTTAAAATTTACTCTTAAATTTATTTTAGCTAAGACTCTCTTTTAATCACTCTTTTATATAAGTTTTTAACATTTGTGTAACATTTTTTCTTTTAAGAACTAATTTCCCAGAAGCTTATTATATATATCCCTCTTAGATACGCCCCTGTCCCTGGCTGCTGCCTTCATAGCCTCTTTTTTATCAAGTCCCTGTGCTATATACATATCAACGTGTTCCTGCTCAGACATAGTAAGCCACTGTGCCTGTGCTTCCTCTTTAAGCTCATTTCTGTCTTTTCCAGCAATTACAAGAACATACTCGCCCCTTGGCTGGTTATTCTCATAATAACTGCACGCCTCTGCAAGCGTTGTAACCATACTATTCTCATAGCGTTTGGTAAGTTCCTTGCATATAGTAACTGCCCTGCTTCCTCCTAACACCTCCGAAAGCTCTTTAAGTGTCTTTAAAAGCCTGTGTGGAGCTTCGTATATAATCATTGTTCTTGTTTCATCTTCAAGCTCTTTTAATATGTCTTTACGCTCATTCTTGTCCGCCGGAAGAAATGCTTCAAATGCAAAACGTCTTGTTGCCTGTCCCGACATTGTAAGTGCCGTTATACACGCTGCCGCACCAGGAACTGATGATACCTTAATTCCTGATGCAAGTGCCTGCCTTACAAGCTCCTCTCCCGGGTCAGATATTCCAGGTGTTCCAGCATCAGTTATTACAGCGACTGACATTCCTTTAAGCATCTTCTCAACAAGCACCTTTGCCTTATCATACTTGTTATATTCATGATAGCTTGTCATCGGCGTATTAATCTCAAAATGATTAAGCAGCTTTATGCTGTTTCTCGTATCCTCCGCCGCAATAATATCAACTTCCTTTAATATCCTTAACACCCTGAACGTAATATCCTCAAGATTACCAATCGGAGTTGCACACAAATATAACTGCCCAACTCCGCTATTATTATGAGAGCCATTAAATTCTTCAAGTGCCTGCACACTATCATAATCAATATCTGTAATATTATCTTCCATACTGCTCCTCTCTTAAATTCATACTAATTGTACATTTTTAAAAGTTCTTCCGTGTAACTTCCATCGCTATTGTATACAATAAGTGGTTCTTCCACTATAAGCTGTGAACGTCCGCCCTTTACCGCCTCTATAAGCACCATATTAGCTGGCTTATCTATATGCGGATACACAAGCCTTATACGCTTTGGCTCAAGGTGGTTATTCTTCATAGAAGTAAATATATCTACAAGTCTTGATGGTCTGTGAACCATATACATATGTCCCTTAACCTTAAGGCACTTTGAAGCTTCCCTTACAACGTCCTCAAGACTGCATAGAAGCTCGTGTCTTGCGATTGCCTTGGCACTCTCAGGATTAACAATTCCGTGATTTTCATTCATATATGGTGGATTGCTTGTAACCACATTAAAAGAAGCCCCACCTAAAATATGTGAAGCTTCTTTAATATCACCTTTTACAATATTAACCTTGTCTGACAGACTATTAAGTTCAACATTTCTGACAGCAAGGTCATAACTGATATCCTGAATTTCCAAGCCTGTATACATACTGCCTGGATTTTTCGCCTGCATAAGAATTGGTATTACACCATTTCCAGTACCCATATCAAGCACCTTCTGGTTCTTTCCGGCCTTCGCAAATGTAGACAACAACACAGCATCCATTCCAAAACAGAACACATCTGTATTCTGGATTAGTCTGAGATTATCCCTGCATAAGTCATCAATTCTCTCATTGGCATTAATACCTGCATTAATCTTAGCATCAGTCATCATTAATATGGGCTTTTCCTTCCTTTTTCTCAAGCTCTTCGAGTTCTTTTAACTCTTTATCATCTATATTCATTCTGTCGTTTCTTCTCTTAGGCTTAAATCTAAGCTCAGCAACAGGATACTCTCTTATCTCTTTCTCATCTCCATCAAGTGTGACAATTACCTTAACAAGCTGTCTTAACACATTAACGCTTGATACCTCACCCTTTAACTTCTCAGGTGTAGTAACATAATCTCCCACATTAGGAAGGTTGCTGTTAAGCTCCTCGTAAGTTTCCTGCTCATTCTTAAGACAGCACATAAGTCTTCCACACACACCCGATATCTTTGATGGATTAAGCGATAAATTCTGTTCCTTTGCCATCTTAATTGACACTGGTATGAACTCTGGCATATATGTTGCACAGCACAATGGTCTTCCACAAGAACCAATTCCGCCTAATATCTTAGTTTCATCTCTTACACCAATCTGACGAAGTTCAATTCTTGTCTTAAATACTGCTGCCAGATCCTTTACAAGCTCTCTGAAATCAATTCTTCCATCCGCTGTAAAGTAGAACAATACTTTATTATTGTCAAATGTATACTCAACCTTTATAAGCTTCATTTCAAGATTATGCTTCTTAATCTTCTCAAGACATATCTTATACGCTTCTTTTTCCTTTTCCCTGTTCTTAGCTTCCCTTTCATCATCATCAGGTGTCGATATTCTGATAATAGCCTTAAGCGGCTGTACAACTGCTGAATCCTCAACCTCTCTTTCACCAAGAACAACGTGGCCATACTCAATTCCTCTTGCTGTTTCAACAATAACGTGCTGACCAACCTCAACATTATACTGTCCCGGTGCAAAGAAATATATTTTGCCCACCTGCCTGAATCTAACACCAACAACTTTAGTCATCTATTTTTAATCTCCAATCCTGCCAAATATTAATTCCTAACATCAGCCAATTATTCACTAACTGCCTACATATCCTCTTTCATAGCCATAATAAGAAGTTCTATGCATAAGTCAAAATTAACATTGGCCTTAAGTCTTACCTTTACTTTATCTATAGAATTAAGTATATCCTGAATTCCTTCGTATGACATAACCTCAGCCTGCGATTTGATAAGCGAAATCTCATCACTAAATATTAGATAATTCGTATCATTGGTACTCTTAAACATAAGCACGTCCCTAAACCACATAGCCATAAGATCAAGATAATCGTCTATTGTAAGCTTGTAATTAGTCACATCTTTAACAACTGCCATTATGTCTGCCGCCGTCATATCCTTCACATTCTTGATAACGTGCATAACATCATTCTTTAAATGTGCGAATTCCGTACTTTCTATAATAGTCTTAGCACGTCCAATCTTACCCTGTGCAAAATCAGCCGCAAACTTACGTTCATATTCTGACACGTCATAGTTATCCTTAAGATAATCCATAACTACGCTTTCCTTTAATGGCTTTAAATCAAGAAGCACACATCTTGATATAATAGTCTGTAAGAAAATGTCTGCGTTAGTCGTAAGAAATATAACAATACCATACGCTGGTGGCTCTTCTATAGTCTTAAGAAGTGCATTCTGTGCCTGCACTGTAAGCTTCTCAGCCTCATCTATAATGTATATCTTATAACGGCTTGAGTATGGTTTAATAAGCATATCTGATATTATCTGATCTCTTACATCATCTACACCTATACTTGCAGGCTTCTCGTGTCGTACCCATATTATATCAGGCTGATTGCCTGACTCTGTCTGTATACAGGAATGACATTTATTACAAGGCTTATTATCGCCTTCTGCCTCACACTGTAATGCTTTTGCAAATATCTTGGCAATCATCTTCTTTCCAGCACCAAGCCCTCCATTGATAATGTAAGCGTGTGATACCTTATCTAATTTAATTGCGTTCTGTAAATGCTCTTTAATTGTATCGTATCCATAAATATCTGAAAATGTGCTCATTATATACTCCAATCTTATGCTGATATATCAAGCAATAAACCCCTGATATCATCAATTCTTCCTACAATCTCAAGATGATTTTTCTCTTCTTTAACAAGTTCTCCTGCCAGCTCATCAAGATTCTTATCCACAAGTTTAACAATACCATATACTCTGTGTCTGCCTCGTCTATCAAGAAAGTTCTCTCTTGAGAACTTATGGGAACGGTTAACAACCTCGTTAAGAAATCCCTTAACAAGCTCCCTGTACTTTCGCATATCCTTAATATCCATATGCTTTGCAATCTTCTCACCCTGCTCAGTAATCTGTTCCATCATACTGCCAAGCTTTTCCTGAAGATCCTTTTCTTCTATATTACTAATAAGAGTAAACTTAAAACTACTGTCCGTACTCTCTGTATTCTTCACCTGCTGAACTGAAGATGATGTCTGTATATCATTAATCTTTATATCCATAACTTTACTCTCTTTCGTGTCCACCATCATATAATTGTATCATATAAATATCATTAAGACAATTCAAGCCAACTCACTCTTATTCTATTTATAGATATTAATCTTATTTAATTAATTATCCTGCATTTATAAATTTCCAGCTTCTTTTAATAAACTATGTTATACTTTTAAATCTTCAATTTATTCACAGTTAAATTTATCACTTTTATAAAAGCTGCTGTTTAATTGCCTCTTTGATGTCCCTGATACAATCCTCTATTGTTCCATCGTTGCTAAATCTCTGATTAATTCCGGCTTCCTTAATCTTTTCCTCCGAAAAATCTTTACTGTCTGCAAGAAAACGCCTGCACATTTCCTCATACCGTGGTACTTCCTGCTTCTGTTCCCTGTTGATAGCTCTCATAAGCCTTATTCCATCATCGACTTCTATATATATCGGTAATATTGCATCTTTTCCAAAGTATGCACAAAATTTATTGTAAGCCTCAATAGTACCTATAACAATGTACTTGTCACCGCTTCCAAGCCTGATCTGCCCATCATCAACTGTAAAATATTTCCATTCACCATATACCGTGTTATATGTCCTCATTTCTATTACTTTATCAGCCGCTTCAAGCTCCAATGCCTTCTCATTATCTACATAATAATACTCTACACCTTCTTTTTCTCCAGCTCTCATAGGTCTTGTTGTATACATAATAACAGTCTTAAGATTTAGCTCCTTATCACCAACTAAAGCCTTAAATATATTATCTTTACCACTTGAACTTTTTCCCATTAAAAATGCTATCTCAGGCATAACAAAGCTCCTTCTTTTACACCTACAACCTCCAGACCTGCCTCACCAGCCGCCTGAAGTATTGCAATAATCTTTCGTGTAATAACCTCTCCCGGACATAATATCGGTATTCCCGGTGGATATACATACACTGACTCTCCACTTATCTTACCATATATCTTCTCATTATTCATCTGAATTTCATCACAACCTGATAAATCACGCCTGTTAAATGCTTGTGCAATTGTCAACGCCTGCTCATCCCTGAAATCAGCAACATTTATCTTATTACCATTATCCTCATCATTAATTAAAATCTCATCTTTACTTCTATTATTATATTTACTCCTACTCTCATCTATTTCTTCGTCTATCTCCTTTAATGCCGCAAGAACTCTATTATCTAATTCTTCGTCTATCTCTTTTAATGCCGCAAGAAATCTATCGTAATACTCCTGGGAGTCAAATATTGATGTCATCGCTATCACATACTTTATAGATGACATTTCAAGCTGGATTTTATATTTATAAAATAGAGTGTCATATAACCATTTTGCATCTTTATATCCTAATACAAGCTTTGATATGTCATCCGTCTTTATTAACCTGATATGCTTTAATTCTGACAATCCATTTCTTAAAATAGTGAGCTTATCAACATATTCAGCAAATAATTTATCACCGTCATTCTTAACAATGCTTAAGCTTCTTGCTATGGAAGACATTAATATATACGATGGACTTGTCGACTGGTATATGTTCCAATATCTTCTTATACGTTCTACATCAACTATTCCATAATTAATATGAATAAGTGCAGTCTGTGTAAGCGATGGAAGTGTCTTATGCACACTGTTAATTACTATATCAGCTCCACACTTAACTGCTGACTGTGGAAAGCTTTCCGAGAAATTAAAATGTGCACCATGAGCCTCATCAACAATCAATGGAATATTATATTGATGAAGATACTCTGCTATTGATTTAATATCAGATACATTTCCCTCATAAGTTGGTGATGTAAGTATCACGGCTTTAATATCATTTCTGTCATGGTCTGAGCTGTATTTATCCACAATGTCCTTAATTTCTTTTAATGTTATCCCCTTATAATACCCATATTCCTCATCATATTCTGGATAAATATACACAGGATTCAGTTCATTGAGGATAACTGCATTATAAACTGATATATGACAGTTTCTTGCCATTATAACAACATCATTTTTATGGGTAACTCCGCATATTGCCGACATATTACCTGCAGTGCTTCCATTTACCAGATACCAGCTCTCATCAGCTCCATAAAGCTCCGCCGCCTCATCAAACGCATCTTTAATAATAGTTTCGGCATTGTGCATATTATCAAAACCATTAATCTCCGTTATATCTTTCTCATATGGATTTCCCATATCACACATATATAACTCAATTAATTCTTTATTTCTCTTAGCCCCCGGCATATGCATAGGTACTATATTTTCATCTTTATATTTATCTAACTTAGACAATATATCATTATATTTAACATTCGGTTTAATGCCTGAATTTTTATTTGTAGTTCCTGCATTGCCATTCAATAATATATCATCATATTTAATATCCTTATTTGTAGTTCCTGTTTTATCCGATTTTCCCGTTTTATCTAAATTCATCTTTATACTCTTATCTCCATTCCAATTCATTGTTACACTCTCATCTTTTATTTACTGTTATTTATTATTGGGATACAAAAAAACCATAGATACTACATAACGTAATACCTATGGTATAAATAAGTGCCTAGAACCGGAATCGAACCAGTGACACGAGGATTTTCAGTCCTCTGCTCTACCGACTGAGCTATCTAGGCTTATTGTGACTTCACATCATAATATCCTGTAGTAAACAATCAAGTTATTCACCAAAAGACTTGATTAGTTTACCACATAAATATCTTATCCGTCAACAATTATTTTAACTGTTATTATTGTTCTCAGCCATATATTTCTCATATAAGTCCGGTCTGTACTTCTTAGTACGTTCTAACGACTTCTCGTGCCTCCACTTCTCTATATTGCCGTGGTGACCTGATAATAATACTTCTGGCACTTCTATACCTTTGTAATTGGCTGGTCTTGTGTACTGTGGATATTCTAATAAACCATCTGAGAAGCTCTCTGTCTGGGCTGACTCATCATTATTAAGTACTCCCGGAACTAATCTTGACACTGAGTCGATAACAACCATCGCCGGAAGCTCTCCACCTGTCAGGACATAATCTCCAATTGACACATAGTCTGTAACTATGCTTTCAAGTGCTCTCTCATCAATTCCCTCATAATGTCCACACAGAATTACAAGTTCTTCTTCTTTGGCAAATTCTTCTGCCATATGCTGGTTAAATGTATGCCCCTGTGGTGTCATATACACAACCCTTGGTCTGCCTGAACATCTGGCTGCTATGCTCTCATAAGCATCGCACACGGGTCCCGGCTGCATAACCATTCCTGCTCCTCCGCCATATGGGTAATCATCTACCTTCATATGCTTATTATTGGAAAAATCCCTTATATCAACAGCTTCTATAGACAATACTCCTGAATCTATAGCCCTGCCTGTTATACTTGTATTCAACCCATCCAAAATCATCTGTGGAAATAGTGACATTACATAAAATTTCATTAGTTAGACGCTCCCGATATATTATTAAGGAAGAATGGGTAATAGTTATGATTAAGGTTATATCCACCTGTTGATACATCTGTATTAAGATATCCAGACTCATCCTTAAATGCATCTGCTATATCTATAAATGTCATTCCATACTCTGTCGCCCTGGCTGCAAGTGTGCTATTAGCTTCATCAATAGCCGCCTGTGTTATCTTTACATTTGACTTTGCCTCAAAGCTCTGTGTTATAGGAAGAAGTGACACTACATATACCTTTACTGATGGAATTGCTTCCTTAAGCGACTCTACTATTGAACCTATTCTCTCAGCTACATTCTCTCCTGACCTTGTTCCATAGTTAAGGTCATTAAGTCCAACAAGGACATATACCTTAGATGGATTAGCCGCCGCAACACTTGACACTGAATTAAGTGCCTTATCTGTTGTAAGGTTATTATCTGAGAATATGCGTGATGTGTCAAGATAACCATATTCACCTATACCTGATACAATCATATCACCAAAGAATACTGCATCATCATAATTAGAACGTGATGTGTATTCCTGTATCTCTGCCTTAGTTGTAATCTTGGCAACTCTGCCTGATACCTGAGCTGCTGATGTTGTACTGCTTGTTGTGCTTTCTGTTACAGCTGATGTTGTACTCTCTGTATCAGCTGCACTTGTTGTTTCATTGTTAGACATCTCTATAGATGACTGTGTAATAATTATATCATTGTTATTATTATTGTTATTGGCAAGTGTTGTCGCCTTATCTTCCACTGGCTTTCCAATACTGCATAATTTAAGAACAATTGCAACAACTGCAATAACTACTACAGCCAAAATAACACCTATTACTGGCTTCTTATACTTGTTCCATAATCTCATCTTACGGTTAAGAACTATTTTATTCTTTTCCTCGTTATTATCTACTGCCATTATACATTACTCCTCATTCTTACTTCTGTGTATTATATTTTAACAGCATTATCTACCATCTAAGACGTCTTAACACTGTAGCTGAAGTCTTTCTTAAGCCTATATTAAGAATTCCGTCTTTAAGTCTGTAACCTTGTCTGTCTGTTGAATATCCGCCCTCAAATGTTACCATTATCTGCTCGACATCATCATCCATAGCAAGTCCAGTCTCCCAGGCAGGTATATTAACTCTTATCTCATCTTCCCCATTATTAACAACAACTATCACTGCATCATCTGATGTAAATCTTCCATATGCAATAACATTATGTGCTGAATAAAGCTGCTTATACGAGCCGGTTCTTAATACCTCATTCTCCTTGTGCATCTTTATTGCTGCCTTATGAAAGTCTATAAGCTCCTTATCTTCATGTCCCCATGGATAAGTTCTTCTGTTATCAGGGTCTGTGAAACCACACACTCCCGCTTCATCTCCATAATATACAGTTGGTGCACCCGGCCACGTCATCTGAATAATGACAGCCTCCATAAATACAAACTTATTCACATTCTGATTAGCCACTTCTGATCCAAGCTTATCAACCCTGCCAACAATATGGTTAGTTCTTGTAAGAAATCTTGAATGGTCGTGGTTAGAAAGCTCATTCATAGATATAGAATAACTTTGTCCACCCATTCTTGCCATATTATGGTGCATAGCACCAAAAAAATAATCAGGATTACCTAATGAATCAGGGCGCATTTCATCACTATGCTTCTCCATTCCTGTAAGAAACCACGTTACAGGCTCCATAAAGGCATCATAATTCATAATCGTATCCCATTCATCACCCTGAAGCCAGTCATATGAATCACCATAATTCTCTGCAAGTATTATTGCCTCCGGATTAGCTTCCTTAACAGCCTGTCTGAACTTTTTCCAGAATGTATGGTTATATTCCTTGCTGTACCCAAGGTCAGCTGCAACATCAAGCCTCCAGCCATCTACATTGTACGGTGGAGATACCCATTTCTTTCCAATATCTATAATATACTTTTCAAGTGTATCTGAGTCTTCATAATTCAGCTTAGGAAGTGTATCGTGTCCCCACCAGCCGTCATATGAACCATTATCCGGCCACTGATTACCATAGAATTTAAAGAAGCTGTGATATGGGCTTTCATACTTCTCATATGCACCGCAGGCATAATCGTCATCACTAGAACTGTAAATGTGTTCCCTGTCCATCCATTTGTTAAATGAACCACAATGGTTAAACACTCCGTCTATTATGACTTTCATTCCTCTGCTGTGTATCTGTTCTACCGCCTTGGCAAAGAACTCATTACTCGCTTTAAGATTTTCCTTACTTGTAACCCTGTTAATATATCGTGTTGCATTAGTATTGTTCTGGTCACCTTCTTTTAAAAGTTCCCCATCATCTTTTACTATAACACCAAAATGTGGGTCTATATAATCATAGTCCTGTATATCGTACTTATGATTAGATGGCGAAACAAACAACGGATTAAAATAAATGACCTCGACACCAAGCTCGCTAAGATAATCAAGCTTATCAAGCACGCCCTGCAAATCGCCACCATAGAACTCTCTTACACCCATATTGGCTGGATATTTATCCCAATCCTTAACCTGACAGACGTGTTCGCCTATATAACTGTATTCATCATCAAGCACGTTATTAGATTTATCACCATCGCAAAATCTATCGGCAAATATCTGGTACATAACTGCGCCCTTTGCCCAGTCAGGTGTCTTAAATCCCGGCATAATCTGGAAATTATAATAAGTATTAAGTTCTTTAATAGCTCCTATCTGATTGTAATAGCATACAACCTTTCCAGTCTCTACCTTGAAATAATAATATAATTTGTCATTATTAACTTTAATCTCAGCCTCGTAATAATCAAATACTCCAACTGCCTTAATCTTTGTCATAGGGTATTCTACATTATTAACATATATATACGCCTTGTCTACATTATAACGACCTGTTCTTAATCGTATCTTAACTGTATCACCCGGCATAGGCTCTGCCGGACATCTGTAATCGTTTGTCGCATCAGAAAATAAAGCTCTTGTATTAATGGTTGGTCTTGCATTACACATATACAAAAGCTTTCTTTCCCATGATGTAAGGTTCTCAACTCCTGCGCTTATTATCATAGAAAATACTCCTTGACATTAATCATATATAATTTTATATCATTACGGGTATTTATTCAACTGTAAGATATATTTATTAAGATTTCTTTAATTTACGGCTTCTCTTAACTCGTAACGATGGCATAGGTAAGAGCGTTTCTGCTTCGTAATTTATTTACTTTATAAAATACGCTCTTACCTATGACGCGGTGCTCCTCGAATAGATAATTTAAAAAATTTCCATTCCTGCAAGCAGGATGGAAGATTTCTTTAAATTATCCATTCTCATCGTTACTCGTGCAAATAAAAAGGACAGTCTGGGGGGACTGTCCTTTTTGGAGAAGGTATTTCACTTATTATGGGGTGTAGCAAAAAATATATAATGTATTGGGGGTTTTTACGTTAATTATAATATCATACAAAGCCCCATAAGTGTTCACAAACTTTACAATATATTGCAACTTTTTTTGTGAATTATTACCAAATGTTTTTTGTGTATAAATACATTTCCATTATTTAACTGCGTTTTAACTGCAAAATCTCTGTTAATACCTGATTATAAACTCTCTCCATATGGCTTATCTTCAAACAAACTTTCAAATTCTTCTCTTGAAATCTTCTCTTTCTCAAGAAGAAGTTCTGAACTTCTATGAAGCACGTCCATATTCTCTGATATAAGCTTCTTAGCCTTGGTATAACACTCATCTACAATTCTCTTAACTTCTTCATCAATGAGTGCTGCTACATCTTCACCATATGGTCTTGTATGTGCAAGATCTCTTCCGATGAATACCTCATCACTGTCTGTATCATAATTAATAAGACCAAGCTTGTCAGAGAAACCATACTTAGTAACCATATCTCTTGCTGTCTGTGTTGCCTGCTTGATATCCTGTGAAGCACCTGTTGTTATATCATCAAATATGAGTTCTTCCGCTACTCGTCCACCAAGGCTTACAACGATATTCTGAAGCATTTTCCCCTTAGTGTTAAACATCTCATCTCTTTCAGGAAGCGGCATTGTGTAACCTGCCGCACCCATTCCTGTAGGAATGATTGATATTGTATGAACCGGCCCAACATCTGGTAAAAGGTGGAATAATATAGCGTGTCCTGATTCGTGGTAAGCTGTAATCTTCTTCTCTTTGTCAGATATAATCTTACTCTTCTTCTCAACACCTATTCCTATCTTAATAAATGCTTCTTCAACATCTGCGTTAGTTATATATCTGTTCTTCTTTCTTGCCGCATTAATAGCAGCTTCATTTAATACATTTTCAAGATCAGCACCTGTAAAGCCGGCTGATGTTCTTGCAAGCTTATCAAGGTCAACATCATCACCAAGAGGCTTCTTAGCTGCGTGTACCTTTAATATTTCAAGTCGTCCAGCAACATCTGGTCTGCCGACAACTATCTTTCTGTCAAATCTTCCCGGTCTTAATATAGCTGGGTCAAGAATATCAATTCTGTTAGTAGCGGCCATAACGATAATTCCTTCATTGACACCAAAACCATCCATCTCAACAAGCATCTGGTTAAGTGTCTGTTCTCTCTCATCGTGGCCGCCGCCCATACCTGTTCCTCTTCGTCTTGCAACAGCATCAATCTCATCAATGAATATAATACAAGGTGCGTTCTTCTTAGCTTCCTCAAACATATCTCTTACTCTTGAAGCACCAACACCAACAAACATCTCTACGAAATCCGAACCTGATATGCTAAAGAATGGTACGCTTGCCTCTCCGGCAACAGCTTTGGCAAGAAGTGTCTTACCTGTACCAGGTGCACCTGTAAGAATAACACCCTTAGGTATTCTTGCACCAAGAGAAGTATATCTTACTGGATCTTTAAGGAAATCAACTATCTCCTCAAGTTCTTCTTTTTCTTCCTGAAGACCAGCTACATCCTTAAATGTAACTTTATTATCAGCACTGCTTATCATTCTGGCCCTGCTCTTTCCAAAATTCATCATCTTGGCATTACCACCGCCACCAGCCTGTCTTGTAAACATCATCATAATGAATACAATAACAAGAAGGCTTAAGCCAAATGGAAGTATAGTTGTAAGCATAACACTCTGTCTTGCAACATCTTTAAGTGTATATTCTATATTCTTATCAAGTAAAAGTTCTTCTACATCTTTAACATCTGATACATATACACTCTTAACTGACTGCTCACCGCTCACCTTAACAGTTACAACACCAGTTGGAACTTCTGCATTCTGTCTTATGGATACGCTCTCTATCTTACCCTTGCTGATATCGTTAACTAATTCGTTATAAGTATAATTGCTTGTACCTGTATTCATTCTTGCAACATACATAATAAACATCGCTGCTATAATCACAATAATCATATAGATTCCCATTCCTGAAAATCTTACATTTTTCTTATTATCCATATCAATCTCCATTCTTACATATATTCGTAATTAGGTAATAATCAATTCTCATCATCAAGATGAACAACTCCTATAAATGGAAGATTTCTATACATCTGGTCATAGTCAAGACCATATCCTACAACGAATTCATCCGGAATATTAAATCCGTTATACTTAACATCTATATCAACTTCTCTTCTGTCTGGCTTATCAAGAAGTGTACATATACATATGTCTGCTGGATTTCTTTCCTCTAACATAGGCATAAGTCTGAATAAAGTATTACCTGAATCGATAATATCTTCTACAACTATTACATGTTCGCCTTCTATAGACTCATCAAGTTCCTTCTTAATTACAATATTACCACTTGAAGTTGTTCCGCTTCCGTAGCTTGAAGTCTGCATAAAATCTATCTTTACTGGAACTGTTATTCTCTTGGCAAGTTCACAGCAGAAGAATATGCTTCCCTTAAGAATACATATAAGCTTAATTTCCTTACCCTCATAATCAGCGCTAATCTTAGCACCAATCTCTGCTATCTTCTCTTGAAGTTTGTCCTCTGAAATCATTACACTTATCTTGTGCTTATTTGACATAATTAATTCCTCTCTTTCAATATAAGCTGTATTTTAAATACGTTCTTTGTAGAGCCTGTGACCCTGCAATCTTCGCATCTGCGCACACCACACGCCCATAGCACGCGGTTATTATCACACACAAGCAGTATTTCATCTCTGTGTGAAGCAGGTATCTTGCGGTCTGTCAGTTCTTTCTTAAGCTTCTTGGTATTACCGCTTTCCGATACCACAATCCTATCCTCGACATTCTTAAATCTGATATCAAGTAACTTATTAAGTTTATCATAATCAAAATACTTCGTATAGCTGTTATTCAATTTATTTACGCAAATTTTACCATTTGAAGCATTCTCCGCCAATTCTTCGTCATTATCATTATTGTCATAAACGGACATTTTGATACTTGCTGAATACATTTTATCATACTCCGGTATATATACTGTCTTATCTATATCAACAATTACTTCACTATCTTTACTACATTTAGTGATATCTATGCGATGAACCTCTACAAGTCCTGCACCTGCTGTTGGCTCTGTGTCCGCTCTATATCCTTTACTTGCTGTGTCAGAAAATGTATTATCTGCTCTGTTCTTTCTTTCAAGCACAATATATTCATATTCACGCACTGCCTTTATTCCATATACCGAGTCTACCTTTCTTCCTGTCTGAAGATTAATAAGCTTGTATACATCATATACATTGACCGAATATATATCCTTAGCCCTTCCTGCAAGCTTAACAAGCGCCTTATATATAACTCTTTTTCCAAGCACCTCATCTGCCTGCCCAAGCTGTTCAACTGATAATCTTATCCCTGCACCATCCTGTATTGCACAGCTTTTGTACAGCTTGTCTGCTTCTTTATCAACAAAATTCTCAACCGCCCGTACTTCTTGCGCCATAAATGCAATATTCTGCACAACATTTTTATTAATATGCTCACCCATATATGGCAACAGAACATTTCTTATTGAATTCCTTGTATAATCGTTATCATAATTAGTCACATCCGTCACAAATGACTGGTTTCTTAGTACAAGCCAGCTTTCTATGTCCTGTCTTGTTATGCACAGAAGAGGACGGCATATGTTATCCCTCACCGGCACAATTCCTCTTATGCCTTTAAGTGATGTACCCCTCGCCATATTCATAATAACCGTTTCTGCCTGGTCATTCATATGATGGGCAACAAATATCCTTGTCTTATCATACTGCTTTGAAAGCTTGTTAAATATATCATATCTTTCAAGTCTTCCAGCTTCCTCAACAGTAAGATTATTCTCCCTTGCTATTTTTTCACATTCTATATTGTAGCAATGATAATCAAGCTTAAGACTTTCACACAGCTTTCTTGTAAACTGCTCATCATCAGCGGCCTCTTTTCTTATACCATGATTAACGTGTACAATATGAAGCTTTACGTCTTTATTATTATGTATAATATAATCGTTAAGCATAAGCATAAGACAGACAGAATCTGCTCCGCCTGACACACCGACAACTGCATTACTGCAATCCTCAAGCATATTATTAGCCTTTATGTATGCCCATACCTTTTTCTCTATATTATTAACATCCATATTAAATGCTTTCTCCTGTTGTTTTATATGGCAATATTGCCCAATTATATATTTATTTGTTGTAGGTGTCAAACAGTCCGAACACAAGCACTGTGCAGTCATCACATACTTCACAATTATTATATGACATTGACTTTCTAAGTATCTCGTCAGCTATCGCTTTAGGCTTTTTCATTACGACTTCCTCGATAATCTCTACCATTTTCTCCTCTTTATTAAGACACGGAAGATTATCAAGCACACCATCGCTCACCATAATTACATAGTCACCATCGTACAACTTCTTGGCTGTGCAGTCGTAATCTACCTTTTCAAGCACACCGATAGGAAGTGTGGACGATTTGATTATCTCAACCCAGCCCTCCCTTTTAATAAATGTAGATACTGCCCCTAACTTTATGCAATGCATCATACCTGACTGGCAGTCCACAACACTCATATCCATAGTTACAGGGCTGTCTTTGCCACTGCAATTAATGTATGCCGTATTGATAAAATCTATGGCTGTCTTCTCCTCAAATCCGGCATCTATACAGTTCTCCATAAGTTCTATAACCATTCTGCTCTCAATAAATGCCCTCTTGCCACTTCCACAGCCATCTGCAATTGCCGCCACAACTTTACCACACGACAGGCTTGATACCATAAAATTATCGCCATTAAAGCCGCTTTTTTCTTTACATTTTCTTGCAACTCCTGATAAAAATCGGAAACGGTTCTCCTGATGAAACACATACTGCTGGCAGTTGTCGTTAATGACAAGCCTGTTATTATTGTCTGAATAGTATCCAATCCCCATAACATCACATACTATTTTCCGTATCTTTCTCTCTGCGACACAGCCCTTGCCAAGAGTTCTTGCAAGTATAACAACTTCACTCCTGCCTGTCTTGTCTTTTAATATATTGACATCTTTAATAACTATTCCTGCGACAAGTGCCCTTGAAGCCATATCTCTTGCAATTCCCTTAGACGGCTTATCTGCCTGTAACTGCATAAGCGTGCAGTCCTCAAGAATATCTGCAACAAGAAACAACTGTCTTTTAAAGCTGGGACTTTGTGCTTCATCACCTGATGCACACTCATATGCTTCTCCCAGACGGCGAAACGTCTTAGCTGTTTCGGACAATCTGTTTATCGTATAAGTCATACACAATCCATCATTCTTAACTGCCATAGCCCCTCATTTCTGGTCTAAATATACTGTTTTCTTAAACCGAACACCATTATAATAGCAGTTATATAAAAAATGTGTCGAACCCTGTTACGTTACTTCTTCCCTTTAAATATTATCTCATCTGGATATATAAGTCCGAATTTATCCTTGGCAATCTCCTCCGCAAACTTCTTCGTCTGCACATACTTCTTATATTCATTAAGCTCTTCTGTACGCTGTTTTTCTTCATCAACCTGTTCCTGAAGCTCTTTAATCTGCTTTTCGTACTCTACATTTTTGGCTTCAATATTCTTCTTGCCATTCCATAAAAGCACACCAAGTCCCACAACAACAAGCATAGCAAATACCATACCCAGAATTGCTGAGCGTTTCTGTCTTTTTCTTCGCTGTTCCCTTTCTCTCTTTGTCTCAAATCTCATCTATATCTCTCCATTCTTCGGTCTGTCTTTCCTTAATGACTGCAACACTATTCTAATCACAGACACAAGCATTTTCAATGGTTTCAGTAAAATTCCTACAAGTCTTACTCCATATTTTATGTAATACACACTTAACGCCTTAAGATATAGAACTGCACCGCACACAAGCCCCACTACAATAAATGATCTTATAATTCCGCTATTAACATAGAAACATATAATAAATATCCGTATTCCTACATATATCCAGTATATAACATCTTCTACAGCAATCATAAATACACGCCGGTGTCTTATTATTCTTCTTATTATTCTTATCGTATCATATTGAAATGCAAGCACCATTCCCCACCAAAGTGCATATAAAAATGTGCCGCTCTCCCATATAATATCACCTAACATAAGCATTATTCCCCGCTACTGCTGGACTTATATAATTAAATAATCTTTATAATGTCTAAAAGATGTATTCACAATTATCTAAATAACCTGTTCACTAATGAATCGCCTTTTTTCATACTTATGCTGTTCTGTGAATACACAAGTGAGTCAACCCTGCCATCAACATCAAGCTCCCCCTTCTCAACTGACAGCTTATTAACGTGAAGTGACTCCCCTTTTATAACAATAACGCCATAATCTGACTCAAGTATTACCTTTGACGGTTCAAAGGATACAACGTCAGTAATACCAGTAAACTGAGCCTTCTTTCTATCTTCCATTCTTACTGCATGAGGATGTCTTACCCTTTTAATATCGTCCATAACTGCCTCCATATATTATACATTTATCTTACCTGTCTAATATATTAGGCGGTACGCCAAAAAATGCTTAATTATAACTATTATTTAAACACATTAAACTATTAGATATGCTCAAACATTAAATATACTTAATCATTAAATATATTCAAACATCTCCTTAGCTTCTTCTTTCTTAACTGTGTCCTTTACGTCTGTAACCCTTACCTTAACATTCTTATTACCAAAAGATATCTCTATTATATCTCCTGCCTTGACATCAACTGATGCCTTAGCCACTTTACCATTAATCATTACCCTGCCTGCATCACACGCATCATTAGCTACTGTACGTCTTTTAATAAGTCTTGAAACCTTTAAATATTTATCTAATCTCATAATCTTCCTCCGGAATGTCTGCCAATCGTAATTAACTTATATTAATATGTAAATGCCTGAAGCCGTGCAATATTTCTAACTTCTGGCATTTAGATGTATATGGCAAATGGTATTTTGCCTTACATCATATTATTATATTAAAATTATCTGCTAATTGTCCATATGTCTGCCCAAAAAATCCGCCGCAACTTTAACTATTCTTTTCTCACTCTCGCCAAGCTTCTGTTTCTTGTCATTGCCAAACATAATAACCATACCCAGAACATCTCCGGCACATATTATCGGACTTATCACCTCTGACTCACAATCATAGTCTGTTACCGCTTTTACATAATCATTCTCACTGGCACTTGCTACAACACTCTGCCTTTTATCCATAATATCATTAAGTTCTTTGGTAATATGCTTTCCCTGTACATTCTTTTTCTGTGTTCCTGCTGCCGCAATAACACAATCCCTATCAGTTATTGCAATTGTCATTCCTGTATTCTGTGCTATGGACTCCGCATATTCTACTGCAAATTCCGATACATCTGCCATCGGAGAATATTTCTTTAACACAATCTGCCCATCCATATCTGTATATATCTCCATAGGGTCACCACTACTGATAACATTGACAGTAAAGAGTCGTTCCGGTTTGTTGCGGGTTTTTAGCGGAACGGTAGTGGTTAGAAGATCATCTACACATAACTTGGTTAAATTATTACGTGTATCAGGTGACTCCTTATGTTTTACTATAACCTTACTGTCTTGATTAAAATTTACGATAGTCTCTTTTCCTGCTTTTTTATCTGATGCAATCATTTCTAATTCATTCATTTCCATATGTGCAAAGTTATCTGTACCGATATCTGTTATAGCACTGGCCACGTTGCCTTTCGTTTCTTCAGCAACACTTAACAATTGTTCTCTACCCTCTACCTGCTGATAATAGAAAGTAGTTACAACACCGATTTTTAAGAGATTATCAATATCTGCTTTCAGCTTCACATGGATTCTGTCCTCAAATACGATTATCTTATCAATAATTAACTCCAAGTCTTTCTTATCCAAGTTCTTCTTATTCAGAATATCATTGAAAATATCAATGGCCGTCTTCGCCAGTCTGTTGATTCGAATAATATCATTTCGCTTATCCACACTCAGATTCATCTGATTTTGGAGTCCTTTGATTCTGTTAATCAATTCATCCTCAATCTCTGCGTAGGTCTCTTCAATAATCGAGGCTGTGTCTTCATCCGCCTTGGCAATTTCTTTGATCTTTCGTTTCTTCACTGCTTTCAGCTCATCCTTGGCATCCGAAAGTTGACTTTCCAAAAGTGAAAATGTATTCTCACTTTCCTTAACCTCTGTAGATTCTTTCTTAATGGAAGTTTCCAATTCTTTAATCATATCCTGGGAGTTATCTCTTACCTTCTTCACATACTCTTTCAGGATACTATCGAGGAAATCCACTCTGATATGATGGGAACTACACCCCTTCAAACCTCTTTTATGGTAAGTACCACAGGTATATGCCGGTGCAATGTCGCTTCTACTCATAGAAAACATTGGCGAACCGCAATCCCCACAGAACATAAAGCCCGAATACACATTATCATATTTCTTTACTCCACGATAATGGGTTGTAGTTCTTTTTTTTAACTGTTCTTGGGTATATGCCCATGTTTTATAATCAACTATTGCTTCGTGATGATTTTCAAATACAAAATGCTCTGATTCATCCACCTTTGTATCCACACCATGAATCTTCTTTCTGGTGTACTTGTGCTGCCTGAGTGTTCCGATATAAAAATCATTTGATAAAATTCCCTGAATGGTTACAATGCTCCATTCCGGCTTTGCCTTAAGCTTGCACTCATCTCCTCGCTCCTCTGCCCTCTGAATCTCTTTCATACGTGGCGTAGGTATCTTTTTGTCTGTAAGGTAGTTGGCAATTTTCTTGTAGCCCCAACCATCATTGTATAATTCAAAAACCTTGCGAATCACTTCTGCCTCATCCGGCACAACAGATATTTCCTGTTTCTTCATATTAGAAATGATATAACCGTAAGGCACAGAACAAATCCACTCGCCATCAGCCTGTCTTCGGCTGATAACATTACGCACCTTTTTACTGGTATCCGTAACCGGCATCTCATTAATCAAAAATCGAAACTGTATGGCTGTCCAGTCGTCATAAGTCGGATAATCAATGGCATCACCAATGGAAATGATACGAACGCCTGCATCTCTTAAATCTTCCAGTTCTACAAGACCTTTACTGTTTCGACGGGAAAATCGGCTGAAATCCTTTACAATAAGTACACTAATATGACTATTCATCAGCTTCTTACGAAGCTTCTGGTAGCCTTCACGCTGTTCAAAGGTATACCCGGAACGGTCTCGGTCTTCATATATAGAAAGCTTACACTTGGGAAACTTAGCTTTTACAAACTCTTCAATAATCTTCTTCTGATTCTCAATAGATGTATTGTCTCTGTCTAACTCTTCATCAACAGAAATACGGCAGTATCCGGCAATTTCCTGACAAAGTGTAAGGTCGTTGGTATTTTTATCCATATTGTTAATTTTCCTTTCTTCAATTATAACAACATTGTAAGTTATAGGTGTGAAAAAGGCAAGCGAAAAATGCTTGCCGATCTCATCTACTTATTTTAGTTTTTCGTATTCCTCCAAAGCATAACCATCTGTCATTCCGGCTATATAATCAACTATTGCTCTTACTAGAATTTTTCGTTTTTCAAATATGATAATATCTTCCGAAGTGGTATCTACATCCTTGTCTTCTAGATACGCCATAATAGTAGCTCCATCCAATTCTCGTTTGGTCAGTTCCTCAATTTCCATATTAACTAACTTAATACTACCATCACTCAAACTAATTGCACTGTTTGCGACTTCGTTATTACAATGTTTTAATGTCTCCAAAAATATTCTATGAACTGTTCCTGAATGTAATAATCTTGGATTACAATAATATTTTTTAAATAAAGTCTGCACTATCATACTGGCATTGTAATCTGCTCTAGCCACCTCACTATTACATATTACTTTTTTCTGTACAACTTTTTCCAAATAATCATTTACCTTTTCAACATCTTCAGGAAATTCGATAATTTTAATTTCATTATCCATGGTTATTTCTCCTAAATATTGGTAATTATCAATATTCTCAACAGAATGTTTAATCGTGTTCTCAACAAAATAGTTTATAATAATCGAAACTATTCTTGCTGTTTTCAACTCCTCGCGATCAACAATAGAATATGCAGAATTATTTATATTTTCAATCTCTTCTTCTATTCTGCTTCGCAATACACTACATTTTTCAATTGCAAATCTATCCAAAAGTTCGTTGATTGTCATTACGCCTGAAGTTAGGGCATCATCCACATCATGTCCTCTCTGAGCAATTTCATCTGCAATAGCAACCACTTGTCCTTCTAAACTAGAGCAAACCTGTACCTCTTTACCTTTATTAAACTTAATTTTTGATATATATTCCTCCGATAAAAAATCTGATATTTCAATTTCATTCAATTTTAATTTAGTATGTTTTAAAACACCCTCTACCACCTGAACGCTCACATTTAACCCAGGATGTTCTTTATACTTTTCCTCCAATTCAGTCAGAATTCGTGCGCTCTGATAATTATGTTTGAAACCTCCAAAGCATCTTTTTTGCAATAAATCTTCAGTGCTAATCTTTGAACATTTCTTTTCGTTTAACCCTTTATTATCCTCATGTTTCACAAGTATTATACCTGCATCTATCTTGCCACTCAATATATCATCCAATGTTCTTTCGCCTTGATGTCCAAATGGTGTATGTCCCAAGTCATGTCCTAATGCTATTGCCTCAGTTAAATCTAAATTCAGTCCCAATGCATATGCAATAGCTTTTGCGATTTGATTCACCTCCAGTGAATGTGTCATACGTGTTCTAAAATAATCACCTTTTTCTGCTCCGAAAATTTGTGCTTTATCAACCAATCGTCTGAACGCTTTACAATTCACAACTCTTTCTCTATCTCTTTGAAATTCTGTTCTATTATCTCCAGCTAAATCACATGAAAAAACACGAATCGATTGAATATCCTTTTGTGCCAAAACATTCATAACATAGTTATTCGGTTTCTCAATTAAATTATAATCTTTTCCTGCCAAATCATAGTTCTTACATTTTGTAATAATTCTTTCTCTTAATTCTTGATAAAGATTCTCCATATCACTCATCATAACATAACATCCATTATCAAAATCTTCCGACAGACTTAAATCTATTTTATCTATTATACTCTCTATCGCACGATTATGCTTTGTATATGACAAATGTACTTTCATCGTATACTCAATATTATTTTTTTCATTTATATTGGCATTAGATCCTATAAAAACATCCTGTATTTCTTCTGTTTTTCCTGGTTCACATTTATCATACGTAATCATTAAGACAAGTCCATCACCATCAAACCTTTCCTTTAGCTCTTGTACCCCCTTTTCATTAAGAGAACCATCTAATGTATTATAATACCCAATCTTCTTTTCAATATAACTTTTCTCAGCGAACTGATATATTCTTGGATCTTCGTTATTATTTTTTATAATCAATACTTTACCCATTCGTACATTCTCCTCTATTCATCCAAATAGCGTTTTAAGTCTTCCACCAACTTATATACCATAGTCCCTGGATCATATTGTGAAGGAATATCCCTTTCATCCACAAATCCGGCCATGCGTCTCTTTGCATTTCTTATAGCACTATTAACCCCATCATACACATTTACTAAATCGTAAATATTATCATAATTTTTCCGATATGTTCCATCCCCTAAATTGTATTGCTTAAATATTTCATTTAACTTTTCATTCCAATCATATCTATGAAGTGCCGAATCGCTATAATTGAAATGTAAATATAACCAATATTCAAACGACTGATTACTCCATGCCACCTGATATCCTTTTTCTTTTCCTAATTGTATGGCTACATCGAAATCATCAAAATCATCTTTATCAAAAACCACCCATACATTCTGATATAGTATTTTGGCCTCTTTCACAATTCGTTCCGTAACTTCGATTAATTTTCCTGTTCCACAGCCCTCACCATGTATATCAATAACCGGTATTTCAATGACATCAATTCTTCCGTCCATTTTTTCTTTGATTTTCTTCTGTATTCCTTTTAAGTATAAGGGTTCTGTTCTTTCTCCCTCAGTTACAATCAAAAAAGAGTTTGTATTTATCGGTCTATATTCATGTTTTCTTCGTTTTCTTTCTTCACGTCTCTTTTTAAACAAATCATCCGAACCCATCTAATCACCTTCTTTCATTGCATACTCCTTAAGAAATGGAATTCCTCCATATACACCAGCCAAATAGTCCTTCTCAAAGGATGCATCTGACCTAACCTTAAAATCTGACAATGCCGATAATTCAGAATATCCAAATTGGTCTTTTTGAACAAACCAAATTTGATCCCTTCTAAAGAATTTCTTATCCATTAACGTTGTATCATGTGTGGTATAAATCAATTGTGCCTCTGAATTATTATTATAGAACAAATCAATGATAAATTTTAACAATAGCGGATGTAATTTCACATTCAATTCATCAACAAAGATAGACTTATCGTTAAGTATCGCAGTTCTTGCATATATAAAGAGCATAATACTTTTTATTGTTCCCTCCGACTCACAATATAATCCTAACGGATAATATTTATCATCTCTCCCCTTGTGAACTGTAAAAAAACTAATCTCTTTTTCATTATCATCATAACCAATATCTTTAATTCCAGTATCTATTGCATTAAGAAATCTCAATAAATCCTCTTTTTCTTCATCTATAATCTGGGGTAACATTGCTTCCAAAAGACCTTGATCTTCGCAAAAATCTGTAGAAACCACCAATGTATCCATAATGCTATTATACACAGTTTTAAAAACTTCAGTTTTCAGCTTTAATTTATTAAAAAAAGACAACACTAATGTTTCTGTCGGAATTTGAGTTTTATACAATTCACACTCTTTTCTAACAGATGCCCCAAATTCCACATTTTCTGTCGTTCTCTCAAAGATGATAGATGTTCTATTTGTATTCAAGTTTTTTCTATAAAGCCATTCTGCAACAATACATTCGGAGTTATATTCAAAACCATATCTATATTCATCTTCTCCCACAATTTCAATAATTTGAAATTCCGAATTTTCATTATTACTTTCAAATGAAAAAGGATTGTAATACCGTTTCAATACTGCATCTTCGCCATCATCAACATTGTTCAATGATTCTACCACTATTTTCTGAAAATATCTCATAGCAATATTTAAATTAGACTTTCCACTTGCATTAGCTCCATAAATTGCTGCAACTCTCACAAATTTATCTTTTGCACCTATATCAATTAAATTACATTCATGTTCCTTATATGCATTAATTGCTGTCATATCCAAAATCGTTTCATCTCTAAAAGACAATACATTCTTTATCATAAACTGTACTAACATATCACAGCACCTCCTTTTCATATATAATATACCCATTTTAGGATATTATGTCAAGTTTTTTGTGAGTTATTCGTATTTTTATTGACTTAATATTTATTTTGTGATATTCTACTTTTAAGGATAGTTAGCGCTCTATTCCTACGAGTGCTAAAGCAGGGATAAAAAAAGATGGTCCAAAAGACCACCCTTTCAAAATGAAATCGCTCTTGCGAATTCAAAGTCGCATTTGAATCATAACACATTCCTACACGGAATTCAATCATTTTGAAAGGCTTTATCTGTATTCCTAAAAATTAGGAAAGGAGGATAAACCTATGCAGTTCGATGGAGCAAAAATCAGAGAGCAAGGTGTAACCTTTGCAATCGCTGTTGTGAAACCATATGTTCTTACAAGTCCGTCCAAGGAACAAGTTCGTGCAAGTTTTATTCCATTTTTCGGAAACATACCAATTATATTAATGGCTCAAAACTCACGCGGAATACCTACTTATGATGGCAGACCAGACATTGTGCGTTTTCTTGCAAAAGTTCATCCCGCAAGAATCCCTTGGAAACACTACACCACTGCTTAAGCAGAGAAAGGACTATTTTATGGCAAATCAACACATTATACCTAACAACGGACAGTGGCAGCTTAAGCGTGAGTGCTCTGATAAAGCCACAAAAACTTTTACCACCCAAAAACAAGCTATTGAATATGGACGTCCTATTGCAATGAAACAACAAAGTGAATTAGTAATTCACGGACGCAGCGGACAAATTCGTGATAAAGATAGCTATGGTAATGACCCTTGTCCACCTAAAGACAAAAAATTTTAGATTATGTGGCGGCTGAGTAATTTCAGCCGCTATTTTTATAAAAATCAATCTTCTCATATTATATGCTTAATCATTTGCTACTTCTTTAAATCATCTTTACTTACTCTATGTATTTTCTACCCCAATTTCACTAATTTGGGGTAGAAAGAAACGATGTGGGGTAGTATCGGGCGAATCGCCGCTCGCTACATTTCTCCTGATGCCTGTTTTGGCAAAGCAGTTGTTTTTCCATCATCGGTCTTTTCCAGTCCTCGATTGTGAATCAGCAAATCTGTTGTTTTTTCCAACAAATCCTGCTCACCTGATTCAAAAATAGCCAATCTGTACTTCTTCTCCTTACACTGCTCAATCAAAGGCTGTAGGCTGTCCATAACTTTTGGATCAGCCTTTTCCGCATTTGTAAGCCATACTAAAGCATACTTGCCCGCTTTGTTTACTGTCAACTCCATGCGAAACCTCCTTTACCTAAATGATTGCCAAGTTTTGTCATCTTTATGCCGGCAATGATGCATAAACCTGATAGATTCATTTTAGTAAAACCGGTCGCATTCTACATTGAGTCACAGTTGAGTACAAATTGAAAAAGATTAAATAGAATTTAAGAAATGGAATCCCAAAAAATCTTTCAAAAAATAGCTCTCGCACATTACGAACAGTTGTTCCGCTTCTTATTTTATGATATACTTCCCATATCGAAACAATTTACTACCATGAAATAAGAAACATAGAAGATTACGATTGAAACTGTATGTAACCATACCATGTCCATTCAGCTTATTGCAAAGTTGTTATCTTTATCCGTATATACTCCGGATGTGTTGCTTGACCAGCTAAAAGAAAATGTACTACTCTCAACTCACAATCCCTTTGTCGGCAATCCATCAGCACAAACCGACGAAGACCTGTATGGCAAGCAGTTATCTAATCTGATAGGTTTTCACAATTTGTCTGAAATTACTACAAAACTGTTACGGGTTCTTGCGTTGTGTCCGGAATACAGAATGCCACTGAATATCCTTTATAATTGGTACAGCATCTGCTCCCATGACCTGCTCTCACTGGAAGAAAACGGATTTGTACGTCTCACACCGAATCATGTAACAATACAACCATATATCCGCAAAATCATTAATGCCCAGAAGTTGCTTACTCCGTTGCTGAAAATGTGATTTCTAGTCTTGATTAAGGAGAAACCATGGTCGATACCGATGACAATCGGTTCTTCCGTAAAATTGTTGTTGTACATATCCTGTACCTGTCTTTCTGCCCTGTGGGCGTTTTATTTTGTAATTATAGGATATAAAAAATCCACCCAACTCTCATTGACTGAGAATTGAGTGAAAATTGAATCCATAATTTACATTATGAGAAGTTTCAAGATGGTAGCGTAAAATGTATTGAAGATGAGATACCTTTTGATGTGCCGGAAGGGTGGGAATGGTGTAGATTAACGGAGATTACTTTTGAAATCTTTGCTGGTGGAGATAAGCCTGAAAATTACTCCAAGACACAAACAGATGAGTTTTCCATTCCTATATTTGCTAATGGCGCCGAAAATGATGGTCTGTATGGTTTTACCAATAAAGCAAGAGTAAATAAATCTGCAATTACCGTCTCTGCAAGAGGAACTATTGGCTTTTGCTGTATTAGGCACATGCCCTTTGTACCAATAGTGAGGTTAATTACTATTGTTCCTGCTGAGGGGATAAATATTGAATATTTGAGAATTGTATTCCAAGCACTAATTGAAACAGGGGAAGGCTCAAGTATTCCACAGCTTACTGTGCCTGGAATAAAGCCTAAATTAATTCCGATACCACCATATTCAGAACAGACAAGAATATCCAACAAATTGATAGAAACAGAAAAAATTGTTTCAGCTGTTGAACTTAACCAAGAATCAGTAGTCAACTATATTAAGTTGGCAAAAGCAAAAATCCTCGACCTTGCAATTAGAGGTCAACTTGTTCCACAAGACCCTAATGATGAACCTGCTTTGGTTCTGCTTGAACGCATTCGGGCAGAGAAAGAGGAACTCATAAAAGCGGGTAAAATCAAGCGTGATAAGAAGGAATCTATCATTTTCCGTGGTGAGGATAACTCTTATTATGAGAAGATAGGTAATGAAGTTCATTGCATTGATGAAGATATTCCTTTTAAAATACCACATAATTGGATTTGGTGCCGTATGAGCAGCATCTCTGATATAATTATGGGTACATCACCTAAAGGAACAAGTATTTGCGAAAATCCACAATATACTGAATTTCATCAAGGGAAAATACACTTTTCAGATATGCTTATTAAAAACAGTGGTCAATACACAAGAGCACTCACTAAAATTGCAAAGCCTAATTCAATATTGCTATGTGTAAGAGCACCTGTCGGTGAAGTAAATCTTACAGATAGAAAAATTTGTATAGGCAGGGGATTAGCCTCTATAAGTCCTTTGGGTGCTGTTTCAAAATATTTTATGTTATATTGGATAAAAGCTTTTAGGGAAACACTAATAAAAAAGGCAACCGGAACAACATTTGTAGCTGTTACTACAGATGTTGTAAAAGGTTTATTATTACCTATACCACCATTAGCAGAACAATATCGTATAACAAACAAAATTCAAAGTCTTGTGGAAAATTTAATTTATATAGAAAAAAGCCTCAGATGAGGCTCTTTTCTATTAAGTATAGTGCATGATTACTCCTTCTAATTTGAGATACAACTAACCTTTGGTAATTCTCTGGTGGAATCGGAAGTATTAGATTAAGTATATCTTCTCTTGAAATGCCAGGAATTAAGCCTTTGGCAACTGCTTTAATTTCTTCAATATAAAAGCTTATACAAAAAGAAAGATATTCCACGTTAAGACCATATGTGTTACGTATCGCCATAATTTGACGGGCAATGTGGGCATTTCCAAAATCATTGAAAGCCAATTCTCCTACTGTACCTTTACATGTTAGTAACAAGTCGCCCTGCTTTGTAATAACTTGTGGAGATGATGTCCACCTTACTAATTCGATTGTGCCATTTCTAAAATTGCTTGCCCCGGTAATATATGGAATACCATCTTGATTATCGTTATATTCTGATGGAGATAAATCTCTCCCAGAAATTAATTTCCACAATTCTTTAAGTCGTATGAAACACCAATTTCCAGGAATTTCAAAAGGAATACTATCGTCTATATTTTTTATGGTGCTTCCTATCTTCTCATAATAAGAGAATTGTACACTTTTACCTCTATAATTTATTCAGCGGATACCCGCAAATAAATTTATGGAGGTGTCTTTATATGAAGACAGAAATAACTTTTGAAGATTACCTAAAAAAAGGTAATTTATCAGGTAACACCATCGAATCCTATCTGTGGACGGTGAATTACTTCACTACAAATTATGAGAAGGTTTCTAAGGAAAACTTACTTGCCTACAAGGGCTATCTGATGGAACATTTTAAACCCAAAACTGTAAATCTGAGAATACAAGCAATTAACAAATATCTGGAATATTTAGAAAAACCACAATTGCGACTCAAAGCAGTAAAGATTCAGCAGAAAAGCTTTTTGGAAAATGTAATCAGCAATGCCGATTATAAATTTCTGAAGAATCAGCTTAAAAAAGATGGTAATTTGGAGTGGTATTTTGTTGTCTGGTATCTTGCTGCGACTGGTGCTCGTATAAGCGAACTAATTCGTATAAAGATTGAACATGTGCAACTTGGATATTTTGATTTGTACAGCAAGGGAGGTAAATTACGTAGATTATTCATCCCTAAAATATTGCGTGAAGAAACGCTAAAGTGGTTGGGTGAAACCCAACGCACATCGGGTTATCTATTTCTAAACAGGTATGGTGACCGCATAACGACTAGAGGTATTTCTCAACAACTCAAGAATTATGCGGATAAATATGGATTAGACAGCAAAGTGGTCTATCCACATTCTTTCCGTCATAGATATGCTAAAAATTTTCTCGAAAAATATAACGATATTTCATTACTTGCTGACCTTATGGGGCATGAAAGCATTGAAACTACTCGTATCTATTTACGACGTACCGCAAGTGAACAACAAGCACTTGTAGATAAAATAGTAACTTGGTAAGAAGTGCAGCCGCTTTTTGAAAGCGGCTGTTCACTATAGTAACATATTTGAGATATTGTCTATCTCAATAAATATTTTTGAAATATGCTGAGAAATTCGTCGTTGTTCCTCAAACGGAGGCAAAGGAAATACTGCTTTTCTCCCATCTGCAGTACCCAATCGTGGCATTTTTACTCCATATGAGCAACGATTGGCATATTTCAAAAAAGTAGGTGACATTAGATAGTATAATGCATATTGTGGTTCAACAACATTTGAGAAATTCAACGGAAGAATTTCAGAGGTGCAAAATCCTTCCTCATCTGCAAGAACCACTTTATTTAGATAAGGACGCAACTTGCTATAAAGGACCTGTCCCTTTTTGAACAGATGCTTTGTACTAGACGAATCACGTTCATATTTCCTAATTTTATGTATAACTTTGCCGGAATCTTTTTCAATATCTTCGAGATCTAAAACCCACGCTTCCTCGTCAATATCTTTAGTATCTACATTAACACAGTTTCCATAATCACATATCTCACCTAAACAGCACAATTCCCAATTAATAGGAATATCATCCAAATTCCAATCATTAATATTTTCTATTAATGTTCCGGTTTGTTGATAATAAGAGTTATCCTCACCACGGAAAATGATAGATTCCTTCTTATCACGCTTGATTTTACCCGCTTTTATGAGTTCCTCTTTCTCTGCCCGAATGCGTTCAAGCAGAACCAAAGCAGGTTCATCATTAGGGTCTTGTGGAACAAGTTGACCTCTAATTGCAAGGTCGAGGATTTTTGATTTTGTCAAAGAAACAGTTTCAGCTAAAATCTCTTTTTCTTCTCTAATTTGATTTATCAAAGAATCCATTTCAACAAATTTGCTAACCATTGCCGATTGTGTTGTTATAGTGCAAACAGGAATTAAGGTTGATAGAATTCTTTCTAATGCCAACTTAGGCATAGCTACCTGATGGGTTTTGTCTTGAAATTGTTGCTGAACAAATTCCGATTGTATAATCAAGCATAAATAGGTTTTATTGATCTGTATGTTTGTAATTTTTACTGCATTTTCAGTAAGGTTCATTCCATCTAACTCAGTAGGCACTTCACCAGTAACACCAATTGTACCAGCAATGGTAACATAAAGATCATCTTTTGAAATCGTATAGTTTTTGATTTGTAAAAATACTTCCTCTGAAATATATTTCAGATCATCCGTATTTATAGAGTGATTTTTCATGTCGGTTACTCGGATATAAGCGTGAGCGGTTCGACAAGGTGAAAAGCCCACTCCCTTCGGAAGTCTCTTGCCTCCTTTAACTGCTGCAATATCTCGAACTCTACACCATTCCCACCCTTTCGGCACTTCAAAAGGTATCTCATCTTCAATACATTTTACGCTACCATTTTGAAACTTCTCATAATGTAAATTATCCTCACCAACAAAGATAATGGTATCATTCTTAATATCCTTAGGTTTTAACTTGCCATCCTTGACCATCTGTTGTTTTTCAGCCCTGATACGCTCCAGCAATACGGATGCTGGTTCATCGTTTGGATCCTGTGGAACTAATTTACCGCGAATAGCAAGGCCAAGAATTTTTTGTCGTAATGCTTTTGTATCCATTATTCTTCCACCTCTCCTATAAGTGCTTCCAATTCCGCAACTGCCTTAGATATGTTGGAGGATTTTTCCTTTATTTGTTCTAACAATTCTGCAAGAGTGTAATCATCTGTCCCCGAATCACTCTTCATCCATGTAATATCAAGACTTGTTTTATCCCTTGCTAAAATTTCATCATATGTGAATTTTCTCCATCTTCCATTCGGATTTTCTTCACTATATGTTTCTTTACGTGCTGACAAATCACCATCCGCATAGCAAGCAACAAAGTCATCAAAATCTTCTTTCTTCAAAGGATTTGTCTTTCCAAATGATGGCATGTCATTTCTGAGGTCATATATCCAAACTTCTTTAGTATTCGCCTTGTCCGTTTTACCTCTCGTAAAGAACAATACATTTGTCTTTACTCCCTGGGCATAGAAAATTCCGGTAGGCAGTCTAAGGATTGTATGCAGGTTACATTTTTCCATAAGGTCTTTACGGATTTTTTCTCCATCACCATCAGCAAACAAGACATTATCTGGTAATACAACTGCTGCTCTTGCTTTGCCATCTGTATTTAAACTTCTGTAAATATGCTGTAAAAAATTAAGCTGCTTATTACTTGTCGGAAATGTAAAGTCGTCTCTTGTAGCACGCTCTCCACCCTTCTTGGTCCCAAAAGGCGGGTTCGTTAATACTACATCATATCCTTTCATTTCTTTTCCAGCATTGGATAAAGTATCTGCCAGCTTTATTTCACCTTCAATATCATGTAGCATTGCATTCATCAATGCAAGTCTATGTGTATCATGCACAAGCTCACAGCCGGTAAACGCCTCTTCTCTTTCGAATTTTGCAGTATCCGCATCTAATTGGAATAAATCATCTGTATTCTCTCTCACATACTGGCTTGCAGAAATCATGAATCCAAATGTTCCACAGGCTGGGTCATTACAGCGTTCTCCCGGCTGTGGTTTCATCAATCTTGTCATCACATCAATAAGGACTCTAGGTGTAAAATACTGACCTGCTCCGGATTTCTTTTCGTTCGCATTTTTCTCCAATAATCCTTCATATAGATTACCAAGTCCTTCTTCGCGAGCAGAAAACCAATCAAGACCATCAATCGTTGTAATGATTTTTTCGAGGTTCTTCGGCTCCTCGATATTAGTCGCAGAGCCTTGGTAAATTTCTCTTACTCGTCCTGTACAATTCTCGCCCAAATGATTGAGCAATTCTTTATAAAATTTCTTTAATTCAACTCCGCTTTTTGACTTCAATACATTCCAACGATAACCTTCTGGTATCTGCTTCTCTGCACCGGTTTCTTTCGCCATCTTTAAGAATAGAATATATGTAAGCTCTGTTACATACTGATGATATGTAATGCCATCATCTCTTAACACATTACAGAGATTCCAAAGTTTTGATACGATTTCTTGTGTTGTCATGCAGTTCTTCCTCCATCATCGTATAGATACTCATTGAGTTCTAAAACGACACTTTCTAATTTGTCACTAAATATTTTATTTATCTTCGCAAACCCACCCTGCGATTTAAAACGACTGTCCTCATCGAATACTGTAATATTCAATACTGATTCATTCAACAAATAATCTTCCATTCTCTTAATCCAATTTTGTTCCTGCATAGTAAAAGAATGTGCTTTTCGCAATCGATCCACAGCCTTTCTAATTCTTGCCTCATGGCTGATAAGCACTGAACCTATAGCATATCTGCGAATCAAGCTTATAATATCTGCTGCCATTTCCTCATTTGTCAATTGTGATATTGCCGTATTTAATTGCTGTGTTGTATATCCCTCTCTATCCAACGTAAGCATCAGGGACTTCAAGCTATCCCTGGTAAGTTCACGCGGCTTTGTACAGATAATTTTTAATGCTGCAATCTCATTGATATTATTTTGAATATAGCTTGAGAATGCATCTATGTAATCTTCTGGGCGAGCATCTTTATTTCCGTAACCCCTTCTCTCTTCGATAAAAGTATCTTGTTTATCAGAAATAACAACAGGTCTGCCACCATTTGGCTTACTTTCCTGAAGCATACGAAATAAATCATAATATGCCAACAATCTCTTTTTAGCATCTTCCGGACTGCGTTTTTGAATATCAACTACAAACTGTGTCGGGTCCATTCCTCCTGACATATCAATGAAATGCTCCATCGTTTTTGCATCAATATTTTTCTTTTTACGCTGTAGCTTTGCGATTACCTGATTAATCTGATTCTTTACGTGTGCTTCATCATTCAATTCCTCTAAACCTTCTAATAACTGTGTAAATGATGTGCTTGGATTTGCTACTACTGGTTTCATTGTATTGACATCCTCTAAAGCATCGTAAACACCAACAGGGTCATAAATATCAAAATGTGTCTTGTGAATCTCTTTGCACAAACGTGTGGCACGTCCCAACATCTGTTCAAACAAAATACGGGATTTAACACGACGCATAAACACTAACGTTGAAATCGAAGGTACATCAATACCTGTTGTCAACAAATCAACCGTGACAACAATGGATGGATAATCTTCATTTTTGAAACGCTTTATTGCCTCTTGTATTTTCTTTTTATTTCCGTTGGCTACACTGCCAGTAATCTTCATAATTGCATCATTATCAACACCATATTCTGTGTAAATATCCTTAAGTATTGATACAATCATATCTGCATGGTCATCATTAACAGCATAAATCAATGTTTTCCCCTGTTCCCTCGGGGATTCCGGATCTATATTTTTTGCTATTTCTTCCAAAACCGTTCTATTAAAGGATTCTACTATAACCTGCTTATTAAATGAATCTACATCAAAATCCAGTTCATCCTCTATCAACTCACTATTTTCGATTTCTCCGGTGATTGGGTCATATATTGTAACCGCATCACCCTTTTTATAATGAATACCTTCTGTATTTAATTTAGTCTTTAACTCATGAGGTGCATCATGATCTACCAAATATCCCTCAATAACAGCCTCACGATAGGTATATTTAAAAACCGGTTCTCCAAAGATTTCTGTAGTCTGTAATGCCGGTGTTGCTGTAAGTGCAATTTTCACAGCATTAAAATATTCTATAACTGACCTATACTTACTCTGATATTCTCTTTGGTCTCTATAAAGAGCCTCATCTTCTCCCATTTCTTTGTCTAGGATGTATCCGCGGTGTGCTTCATCTATTATGAGCAAATCATAATCTGAAACAGCAGGCATGGTTTCACCATCATTGTACATAATTCGCTTAACCATTCCCTGAACAGTCGAAATGTGGATACGAGTCTCCTTATCAATTGTTTTGTCTTCTAAACCTTTAATATTATAAATATCATCAAGAGTGAGGAGATCTTCCATTTTTACTTCTTCGAAAACATCCTGAGCCTGTTCTCCTAATGCTGTACGGTCTACCAAAAACAAGATGCGACGAAATCTCTCTGTCTTAAGGAATCGGTAAATCATACCTAATACAGTTCTTGTTTTACCCGTACCGGTAGCCATTGCTAATAATGCGGTTTGCTTTCCGTTAATAACAGCCTCCTCTGCCGCCCTAATTGCGTTCAGCTGATAAGGTCTCAAATTCAGTCCGTCTTTATCTGTCAAAAGGTCATATGACATTTCCTTCAGATTCTTATTCTTACCTTCTATATCCGCAGCAAGCAATTCTTCCATTCCATCGGGACTCATCCAGCCCCGTAATGCCATCGGCGAATTATCCGGTTTTCTTAAATCCAAAAACCAGATACCGGATTTTGTCTTATACTGCTCAAGGTAAGGTCTTCCATTTGTTGCAAAGGTAAATGGAACTTTAAATTCTCCCCATGTATCTATAACGTATTTCTCATCTTCTTTTCGAATACATCTTGGATAGTCTTTTCCTTGATAATCAATAACAGAAGGGATATCCTTATGAATAGCTTTTGCTTCGATAATACCAACTAATTTCTCTCCTACAAAAAGTGCATAATCTGCATATCCCCTATTTCCCACTTTAGAATTCGTAGGATATTCAGCGATTGCGAGATTTCTACCTTTTGTAGGACGAGTTCCCTTGGAGTAGCGCAGATTTTCGGTATCTGCATCCCATCCTACCATTCGTAATTGTTCATCAATCAAGAAACGAGTTTCCGCTTCTGTTTTTGGTCTTTGATTGGCTGCTTTATAAGCTTGCTTCTTACGCTCTGTCTGTTCAACAATCGGAGCCGCTGCTGCCGTTTGTTCTGCTAACTTTGTGAGCTCTGATTCCTTTTTCTCTTCAGCCTCTTTATCAACTGTAACTGATACTGTATTTTCTTCCGGCATGACAAAATCTTTATGAGAATAGTTCCAATCTCCATAGGTCTGCATAAACCATTCGCAGAGACTGTGTGCCATCGGCAAAAATGTTTTGTCATCTGCTATCGAAGCATAATTTTCATGTACTGCTTTATTTCTTACCTTTCTAAGACCATGCAAAATAGTAACTAAGTCACTTGTAAGTAACCCTTCTCTACTTAATGTGTCTATACGTGCAACTGCTGTGTTATCATGTGGAAATGCAATTCTATCATATGTAAACATTAAATTTACAATAGTTTCTCCAATCATACCCAACTTCATTAAACATGAATTTGAATCAGAGTAACAATATTTCTCAGCCATTTCTCCAAAATTTGAAAGAACCGGAAAATCTTTCTTCAAAAAATCAAAATTTGAAACCATCGCTACCTCCTTCACGCATCTTTAAACTTCTCATAATTTTGTATTATCGGAAGTTCAAGTAAACAAAAATTCCACTATCCCATATAAAATCTTCTCACAAACCCTGTCCCATTATCAGGACTCTATCTCTACAATATCATCCAACTTACACCCTAGCGCCACACAAATCTTTGCCAATACTGCAACTCGGACATCTTCATTTTTGCCCAACTTTGCCATAGCATTTGTGCTTATCTTTGCCTCTTTTATAAGCTCCGTTTTCATCATTCCACGCTCATTTAATATGTTCCACAACTTATCGTAATTAACTGTCATCGTTATCCTCCAAGAATACCTAACACGAAATGTCTAACTATATCTCAGTATACCACCATTTCTATTCTTTCACAATTACAAATTGAACATTTCAATTTGCAATTTTCAATTTATTTGAATGCAAAAACACCGGTCAGATTTCTCCGACCGGTGCCATAATACCACCTTCATCCTTTCCCCACTCTCTCTGCCAGTCCAATCATTCCCCCAACAAACAATTCTCTTTTTACCTGTCTGATTCTCTCCTCCGCCAGTGCCCTATTCTCATTATCCGGCACCTTTGAATTCTCACAAACGCCCTGTTTATCAGCATTTCGGCACTGTGTCAATGTTGTCAATAGCGGGTCAGTTTCCCTTATTCTTAATGTTCTTCTTATCTCCTTTGGTATTACAATTCTTCCTAAATCATCTATACGACGAACAATTCCAGTGGCTTTCATACAATCCTCCTTATTTTCAACATAATCCATACACGCTGTTTCTCTATGCTCATTCAATGGTTTATCGAACTATTTTCCATATATTGCGTTGTATGGGTAGTATGTGAAAATTGTGAAAAATTATACATTTTAAAAAGGCTGGTCATCTAAATTCTGCCATTCTTCTCTTTTACTGACTATATCCATATTGCCAACATATAAACCACCTAGTATAATACAATAATTATCTGTGGTTTTTCCACATAATATGCAACACGAAATCCATATAGGCAGGTTGTTCTGTGCGTTTTGACCTGCTCCTTTTATTATGTTATCATTTAATTATTAAATGTTTAAATGCGTTCTTAAATGGTAAAAATATGAATTAGTGTTATGCGCACCCGACACGCTATACTTATAACTGGGGCGCAGAAATGAGGATATTTATGATTATAGATTTTCATACTCACAGCTTTCCTGATGACATTGCGGACCGTGCCGTAGGACGACTTGCTCAAAGCGGCGGTATACCTAATTATCTGGATGGACGTGTAGACTCTATCAAAGCTTCTATGAAAAAAGCTGGCATTGATTACTCTGTCTTACTGCCTATAGCAACAAAGCCGTCACAGCATACGACTATCAACAAAATAGCCATAGAAACTAATAAATCCTTTAAATCTACTGGAATAATATCATTTGGTACAATTCATCCTGATAATGATGACTACAAGACTATAATAAGTGACCTTGCCAAAGCTGGTGTTCCAGGAATTAAGCTTCACCCTGTATTCCAGCGCACCAATATAGATGACCCAAGATGTCTTAGAATAATAGAATGTGCAAACGACAACGACCTTATTGTATCTATCCACTGCGGTATGGACATAAGCTTTCCTAACTGTGATGAGGCAAGTGTCGAACGTCTTGCCAATATGATAAAAGAAGTCCCACCACACAAACTTGTATTAGCCCATATGGGTGGCTGGTCTATGTATGACGAAGTATGTGACCAGCTAATTGGAACACCAAATGTATGGCTCGACACTGCACTTGTCTTAAAAAGCACTCCGGACAACAACTTCCTCTCCAAAGAGAAATTCGTCCAGATGGTCCGCACACATGGCTCTGACCACATTCTCTTTGGAACAGACAGCCCCTGGTCCGACCAGTCCGAGTCCCTCCACCTCCTAAGGACAAGCGGTCTCA
>OJNL01000048.1_pt1 | contig 91589 bp, 70 predicted proteins | sample 1597581 | NCBI WGS metagenome assembly OJNL01 (sample SAMEA2452133, study PRJEB22498) | human gut metagenome | biome: human feces; feature: human gut; material: feces | place: Australia | collected 2012
CAAGCATCTGCATGTGCAGGTGGAAATGCAGAGGATGAAATATTTCAGTGGAGGGCTGACATACAAAATTCATCTGAAATAAGAAATAAGAAGTAACCCAAAGTCTCAGTGACTCCATTAAAAAAGCAGCTAAAGTATGACATCCAACTTTAACTGCTTTTATTCTAATATACCAATTTTACATTGTCAATCCACAACGAATTACCGGGAGAACCTATGTAAGCACCACCGTGGCTGGAGGTAAACTGTAACAACAAATGAGTAGGCACATCATCTTCCGTTCCCCAGGCAACCTCCTTAATAGGTACGCTCTCTCCTTTACTATTAACTGCATAGCGTTCTTCAACCTGAAGACGCATCATGTGGGCCTTGTACGCAGGGTCACCGGTAATATCACCGTACATGATGGAATAAGTGGCATTATTATGCCAATCGGTAGTAGTATAATATCTTACGACCATCGTTCCTACGCGCTTGGCATAGATATTCCCCTTCTCATCTTCCCAACGCTTTTGCAGAAACAGATTCACTTCCGGGAAGTCCTTTCCTTCCACATCTGTGATACGGCTAAAGCCCGTTGCACGGATACGCTTCTCGCGGTCGGACATCTTTACTTTATAATCAAACTGTATGGCGATAGGTTTCTTTGTGAACGGTATGCCGGAATTCAGCATTTTCTGCGGATTTTTAGTCCCCTTGATAGGTTCGTGCACCTCACCCAGAAACATAGAGCCGGCAGCCAGCACCGTGATATCCACTATTCCAAAAACTTTCACACTCTCCATACGGGTGTCCATGCGGGCGCAGAAACCATCCCCTCGCTTTTCCGGAAAAACAGAAGTATTAGTTTTCGTGATACCGGCTACCCGGGCCATCACATTGGATGTCGCCCACGGCGAACCTCCCATATTCTTGTATGCCTTGGTTTCGGTGACAGTAGCAGTAGGGCCGATGGCATACACATTCTTCGTGGCACCGCCAATAATACCGGATTCCTTGATTTGGCGGTCAATCCATTGATCCATATTTCCAAAAGGAATCATCTCTACCTCGTGCTGCTGCGCAGAAACGGCTCCACAACAAAGCATGGCAGACAGCACTCCCAACATACGAATTTTCTTTTGAATCATTTCTCTCATTGATAATTGACAATCATTATAAATCGTACTTCCACTGTTCCAGCGCAAAATTCCAGTTATCCTGAACCAACTGCACTGTACGCTCATCATACTTGTATTTATTCTTCTTATATCCTTTCTTTCCGCCTACATACTTTTCGATATCGGCACGCGCCTCTGCAAGGCCTGGAATGGACAAAGCCTTGTAGATATGTTCAGTCATTCCCATTGCATCCGCTTCGAAGTCCTCAAACTTCACCTCTATCAAGTTTCCTTCAGGAATACATGCCTTGTCCGCTTCGTACTTATGATACAGTTTGGCATAAATGGACAAAATATTCTTTTCAAGCTCCTCATTACTGATATCCTGCAGCTTCAACGGCTGAATGGTGTTAGTAAAGAAACTACGTGTGCTTTCGAAAACAGTATAAGGATTACGCATCAGATAGATAAACTTGGCATTGGGGAACATCTTGACAAGCTCTTTCACACGTCCCGTATGAGGCGGATTCTTACTAAGAAACTGGGTTCCGTTCGTATTCCAAAGAGAAATCTTTATCAGTTTGACGAAAGTCTCCTCAAATACTTTCAGCTCTTTCTCTGTGATGTCATCAAACAGCAGGTATTTATCGGCATACTCTTGCTGATATTCGGGCAGAAACCAGAAATTATAATAGGTGTAGGGCATCATATTTGCCAAAGCAAATTCCTCTTCTTGCGGAAGGTCAACGGCAAGTTCCATATTGTCCGTGGGACGTTTGTCCGGCATCAACCAACTCATGTTCTTCTTGAAGAAAGGCTGCCCCCACATCATAAGATGCGGAAATACAGTCTGGTATGTCGTGTTGTAGCCGAAATGCTTGTCGCAGGAGAAAACATTATGCACAAACGTAGTTCCGCTACGCCAGTGTCCCAAAATGAATACCGGATCATGCTCCAAGGGCTTATCTGCCAGAAGCTTTTCATAGCGTCTGTTCTGCAGAGGAGCCAAAGTGGACAGCAGGCGGCAGACAGCTTTTGTCAGCCGATACTTGCCTTTGTAGGCAGCACCGATGTCACGACCGCCCGTTATATCCTTGAATGTTTTCCAATCCGCACCTACCAGGGTGTTTATCGGAAGCTTATTGAATTCTAACAATCCCATTATTATCTTTATATTAATATGTTATGGTTTTCTTCCGGTGATACCGAGAGAGAACTGCAATACTTATAAAGAAGTACTGCGCTCTATCCGTACAGCCACGCCCTGGCGTTCCAGCTCTTTCACAGCCTTTTCTATAGCTTCGTAATGTTCGGGAGCTATACCCAGCTTAGGCAAATTCAGTATAGGCAGGTCCTCAGCTAAGTGCATGTCCTTATCCTCCACCCTATCGATAATCATACCTACAGCACTGGTATTGTTGGTTATCGGGTCTATCAGGATAAACGAACCGGTAGCCTTATTCTTCTGATAAGGGTCAAAGAAAAGCTCTTTGGCAGTGGTCAGCACCACGCGCGCAATCTGGTTGAGCTGCATCGGCAATGTTTCCTTGCTCAACTTTCCGTTGTCAATGGAAAGATGCTCCATCGTATTGACATCCACCTTATACTTGATGCTGTCGATGCGGGTACGGCTTATATTGGTGGTCTGTTTGATGAAGAATGATTTGTTGATATCCATCGGCTCTTCATCCATCCAAACCAGCATCGTTTCAAAATTGCGGTCCATGACGGGCAGGTTATCCGGATGTACCAGCATTTCCCCTCTCGACACATCTATTTCGTCCTCCAAAGTCAGGGTGACGGACTGGGGCGGAAAGGCGTAATCCAACTCGCCGTCGTATGTAACTATACTCTTGATATGCGACTTCTTACCGGAAGGCAATGCCATCACTTCATCTCCCTTACGAACAATACCCGAAGCCACCTTACCGCAAAAACCACGGAAATCGAGATTGGGACGCAAGACGTATTGAACCGGGAAACGAAAATCCTTCAAATTATGGTCGTTGTCAATATGTACCGTCTCCAGGAAGTCAAGAAGTGAAATACCCTCATACCAAGGAGTACGTTCCGATTTCTCCACCACATTGTCGCCATCCAAAGCTGACAGCGGAATGCAGTTTACGTCAGGAATACCCAATGGAGCTATAAACTTCCGGTATTCATCGACTATCTCGTTAAAACGTTCTTCGGAGAAATCCACCAGGTCCATCTTATTGACAGCAAGCACCACATGCTTGATGCCAAGCAACGACACCAGGAAAGTATGCCGGCGCGTCTGCGTAATGACACCCATACGTGCATCCACCAGAATAATTGCCAAGTTAGCTGTAGAGCCCCCGGTAATCATGTTGCGTGTGTACTGCTCGTGTCCCGGAGTATCGGCAATGATAAACTTACGATTGTTGGTCGAGAAGTAGCGGTATGCCACGTCGATGGTGATGCCTTGTTCGCGCTCCGCCTTCAAGCCGTCCAGCAAAAGGGCGTAGTCAATGTGGTCGCCGGCATTTCCCATGCGCTTGCTGTCGCGTTCCAGTGCGTCCAGCTGGTCCTCATATAGTTTCTTGCTGTCGAACAACAGACGGCCTATCAATGTGGATTTTCCGTCATCCACAGAACCGGCAGTCAGTAAGCGCAACAAGTCTTTCTGCTCATCCTTATCAAGAAAAGCCTTTATATCAAGTGTAGAATCGTTCATCCTTAATGATTTAATTTTTAATTCTTAATTTTTAATTCCTTTAGAAGTATCCCTCGCGCTTCTTCTGCTCCATGCTTGCGTCTTGGTCGAAGTCAATGACACGGGTCGTCCGTTCACTCTTGGTGGTGGTCATCATTTCCTCGACAATCTTCTCGATGGTATCGGCATCGCTTTCCACAGCACCGGTCAACGGCCAGCAACCCAGCGTACGGAAACGCACCATACGCATCTTTATCTGGTCGCGGTACTGTTCCGGCAAGCGGTCGTCATCCGCCATTATCAGATTTCCGTCAATCTCCACACAAGGACGTTCCTTGGCAAAATACAACGGCACAATAGGGATGTTTTCCAAACGTATATATTGCCAGATGTCCAGCTCCGTCCAATTACTTAACGGAAATACGCGGATACTCTCTCCTTTATGTACCCGGGCATTATAAATATCCCACAATTCGGGACGCTGATTTTTGGGGTCCCATTGATGGAACTTGTCGCGGAAAGAGAAAATACGCTCTTTGGCACGTGACTTCTCCTCGTCGCGGCGAGCACCACCGAATGCCGCATCAAACTTATACTTATCCAATGCGTGGAGCAAAGCCTGCGTTTTCATCAAGTCCGTATGCACCTTGCTGCCATGCGTAAAAGGCCCGACACCTGCATTGAAAGCTTCCATATTGCTTTCCACTATCAGGTTCCAACCATACTTCTTGGCATACTCGTCACGGAACTGTATCATCTCCTTAAACTTCCACTTGGAATCGATGTGCATCAACGGGAACGGCACTTTGCCGGGAGCAAACGCCTTTTCGGCCAAGCGCACCATAACCGAAGAATCCTTGCCGATACTATACAGCATCACCGGATTTTCAAACTCCGCTGCCACTTCACGGATAATATGAATGGACTCTGCTTCGAGTTCCTTCAAATGGCTCAATTTATATTCTTCTTTCATTATATCTTATTTCTTCTGAATTCTTGGTAAAATGAGTTCCAACAGTTTATTGACCGATTCTTCCAGGCTGAGAACAGAGGTATCCAACGTCAGAGCCGGATGAGCCGGTTCCTCAAAAGGCGCGGAAATACCTGTAAAATTCTTGATTTCTCCCTTACGTGCCTTGGCATAAAGTCCCTTCACGTCACGGCGTTCACACTCTTCAAGCGGGGTACTGACATAAACTTCCAGAAAATCGTCTTGTCCGATAATATCAGCCGCCATTTCACGAATATCGTTATTAGGACTGATAAAAGCCGCGATTGTTATAACACCCGTATCAAGAAAGAGTTTGGAAACTTCGGCTATACGCCGGATATTCTCCACACGGTCGGCCTCCGTAAAACCGAGATTATTGTTGATGCCACTGCGGATGTTGTCACCATCCAGGATACGGCAAAGCAATCCTCTTTTATGAAGTTCGCGCTCCAAGGCAATGGCTATCGTACTTTTGCCGGAGCCGCTCAAGCCGGTAAACCAAACCATCACGCTGTGCTGCTTCAACAAGTCTTCTTTGTCTTTCCGCATCAGCATTCTGTCAAATATCGGATATATGTGGTTGTTTTCTTCCATATGTTATTATTTCTTCTTTTTTTTAAAATGGCCAAATTAAAGGAATCAAGAAAATGGATATCAGGAAAGTAATGATATTCAAAGGTAATCCGATGCGTACAAAATCCGTGAACTTATAGTTACCGATACCTTGTACAATCAAATTAGTCTGATACCCTATAGGAGTGGAGAAGCTGGCGGAAGCCGCCATACAAATTACAACGAAGAAAGGCATCGGACTGACTCCCATCTGTGAAGAGATGGAAAGTGCCAACGGGAAAGCGAGTGCCGCGGCCGCATTGTTCGTAATCAGCTCTGTAAACAAGTTCGTTATGATAAACACAGCAGCCAGCAACACGTGGGGGCCATAATGATGGCTCATGCCTATAATGAAACGCGCCACAGCATCTGCCACTCCGGAATTCACCATCGCCTTGCTGATAGCAAAAGCACAAGCAATCGTTATCAGAATATCCCAAGATATATATTTGGTATACTTGCGGGCCGGAAATATCTTTGTCCAGGCCATAATGATAGTAGTAATGGAAACGAAGAAAAACATATCCAACTTGATTTCCGGAAAAGCTTCCTTGACAACCGGAAGTTCACCAACCGTTGCACCCACTATCATCAATATCAGCAAAGCCAAGGCAAACCAGCGCTTTCCCTTTCCGGGCACTGGTTCCGTATCCTTGCCATTGGCCAGCAACACGAACACCGAAGATTCCCCCCAGGTCTTTACAAAAGAGTCATCAGCCATCACCACCAGCGTATCCCCTTCGCGGAGATATTCATTTTCCAGATTTCCAACAATGCTCTGACCGCTACGCTTAATCTCCTTCACTTCGGCCCCATAATGCCGCTTGAAGTTAAAATCACCAAGTTTCTTGTTGATACCGGGAAAACGGGCGCCGAGTACAGCTTCCACCCGATGTAAATCTCCATGCTCCTCCGGTTCCTCATCCAGCTTTACCGCATCCGTACGAACATCCGGCAAAAGCCTTGAGGAAAAAGCGAACAGATAAAGGATGCCTGCAATCGCGACGAAAATGCCCACTTTACCCAACTCGAACATAGTAAAGCCTTCATATCCGGCTTCCAATATCATACCATGCACCACCAGATTGGTCGACGTCCCTATCAGGGTGCAGATTCCGCCAAGTATCGTCACATAAGAAAGGGGTATAAGGAACTTGGTAGCAGGCAATTTTACAGATTCGGCCCAACGCTTGATAATGGGAGCAAAGATAACAACCACCGGAGTATTGTTTAGAAAAGCTGAAATAAAAGCAATGGTGGGCAACATACGGAACTGCGCTTTAAAGACCGTAGTCTTACCTTGGGGAAGCAGCTTCTTGATTACTTGCCCCAAAGCACCCGACTGCCTGATGCCTTCACTGACCAAAAACAGCATGGCAACAGTCATCATCCCCTTATTACTGAACCCTTCCAGCATCTCCTTAGGAGTGAGGATACCTGCACACAAGAACAATACTACGACAGAAAAGAGCACCATGCCCGGACGCATTTTATCCAGAACCAAGGCAATCACCATGCCCAACAATGCCAGCAGCACAAACAATATCTCAAATGTCATAAAGTCATTATTTTATTTCGGTATGCTTGGGTTCTACGATAAACCACGGATTCAGCAAATCCTCCTTATTATATTGCAAAGGTTCTTCCTTCCCCGCCTGATAAATTTCCATTCCGGCAGCACGTGCAATAGCATGCCCAGCCGCCGTATCCCATTCCATCGTAGGGGCAAAACGAGGATATACATCAGCCTTGCCTTCAGCTACCAGACAAATCTTGATGGAACTTCCACTTGATATAAGCTCAACTTCCGCATGGCTGCATTTCATTTTCTCGATATAATCTTCTGTCTCGGGCGTCAGATGCGAACGGGAAGCCACAATTACAAACCGTTCGTGCACGCTTGTTTCCGGCAGCCGAACAGCTTTCGCAAGCAGTTCATCCCACGACATTCCATCACGTGCAGTAATACCAGATAGCTTATAAGCACCCGAATCATGCACTCCAAAATAGAGCTCCTTTTTTACCGGCACATAAATGACTCCCATTACCGGTACTGAGTGATGCACCAAAGCTATATTCACTGTGAACTCACCGTTCCTCTTGATGAACTCCTTCGTACCGTCCAAAGGGTCTACAATCCATAAAGTTTCCCAACTCCGTCGTTCCGAAAAAGGCAAATGTTTGCCTTCCTCGCTTAGCAGAGGGAAAGGTGTATCAGCCAAAAAACGGCAGATAGTTTCATGAGCCTTACGGTCGGCAATAGTAAGAGGAGAATTATCCGCTTTTTTTTCTACCTGAAAATCCGATGCCGGATCATCGTAAATGGAAAGAATTTTCTCGCCAGCCTGCAAAGCGGCATCAATCGCATTCAGTATATATCGTCGTTCCATACTATATTCTTCTCAAAGATAAGGCACAAAATTAAAAACTTTTTCAGGTCTAAAAGTTTCCACCTCTTGTTTTATAACTTCTTTTAAACGAAAGAGAGAATATTATAAGCACTTTTCACAATCAGAAAAATCAATCCGGAGCAGAGAAATAGAGTGAAATATTCACGAAGGAAGAGGAACTAAAGAGACTGTGACAACATGAGTTTATCTGGGTCTTTTCTCAATTAGTCCGTTAGTTCACAGTACTGAACACTTTGTTTCAACCTTTAAAAACAAGTTGTTTCAGTATATAAAAACATTTTGTTTTTATGCGATAGAACGAGATGTTCTGTTAAGAGAAACAAAGTGTTCTCGTTAATGAAACAAACTGTTCTGTTAAAGGAAACACTTTGTTTTGCCAAACCAAACACGCGACAGCGCCAGCCTTCACATTCTTTCGGCATATCATGAAAAAGGCAGTAACTTCGCAGTTACTGCCTCATCTTGAAAGGAAACATACATTCCTTTCTGTTATGAATTACCAAAAAGAATTCTATTAATTGACGCTATACAGCAACCATGCCTTCTGGAAGTCATCATTCGAAGGATGTTTAGCTTTGAAAGAGTCGCGCAGATTCTCGGCGGATGCTCTGTCATCGAATGTACCGATAACTACACGATACAGGTTTCTTTCTGCATTGTAAACCACCATTGCAGTATAGCCTTCATTCACCAATGCCTGCTTCACACCTTCCGCATTAGCTTTCACGCTATAAGCTCCGCAAACTACACTAAAGGTTTTCAAGCTGGTACCACCTGATACCACAGTCACCTTTTCCTGACGCATGCCGGCAGGTGCACTTTCCACCACCTTTACTTCTACTGGAGCGGTAACCACTGGAGCCACCTCTTCAGCAGGGGCAGTTGTTTGCGGCTCAGCCAATTCCTGCTGTTTTGCCTTTTCATATGCTTTCTTATAAGCACTTTCACTTGATTTACAAGAAGAGAATGCCAGAGCTATGCATACTCCCATTCCCAATACGGCTAATTTTTTCATCTTTTCTATTGTTTTTATTAGTAAAATCGTCTATTCTTATTCTTTATCTCAAAATTTTCGAAAAATAGATTTCGTGCCCTCATATTCCAAACGCAATGAAGAGTAGGACAAATCTTCTACTTTAAAGGTACATTTTCCTTCCGGCCACCCGAAATAAGTATCATAATTTTTATCGTTAACGCTTTCAGGCAACAAAATAATGGAAATTTCAGCACCTTTCAAAGAATAATTTCCAAAAAACGTAGTCAACCCTCCATCTTTCAACAAACATATGGCAGAAAAACTTCCTTTTTGAAAATTATAGAATACACTGTCCACCTTCTCTGATGTACCGTCGGCATATTGATACTGACGCAACTGCCACTTACCGGCCAAGTCCCCCCCACCATTCATGCAAGCGGTCAAAGTACAAGCCACCAATACAATCCAAAGATATTTTAAATGCAATTTCATCATTTTTCCATGCCACTATCTAAATATGGAACAAAAGTACACCATAACATGCGATTATACCTCAGCATCCTTAGTTAAATATAATTAAACCCCTCCATAAAAAGAGATTTCCCGGAAGACTTGACGTATATTTGCCAAATATAAACAGAGCATGAGGCTCACTTAATTGATTACATGACATTTGAAAATTTGAATTTGATAGAACCTATATTGAAGGCTCTTCAAGAAGAGGGGTATTCCACCCCTACCCCAATCCAGGAAAAATCGATCCCTATATTACTTCAAGGAAAAGACTTATTAGGATGTGCTCAAACCGGAACAGGCAAAACCGCCGCATTTTCCATCCCTATCTTGCAAAAGTTGTATAAAACGGATAACCGCAAAAGTATCAAAGCACTCATTCTGACGCCGACCCGCGAGTTGGCCATACAGATAGGAGAATCCTTCAGTGCATACGGTAAGTATACCGGATTGAGACATGCCGTCATCTTCGGCGGTGTAGGACAAAAGCCACAGACAGATGAACTGAAACGTGGAGTACAAATACTGGTTGCAACTCCCGGACGACTGCAAGACCTGGTCAACCAAGGTTTCATTAACCTAAAAGCACTCGAATTCTTCGTATTGGACGAAGCAGACCGGATGCTGGACATGGGATTCATACATGATATCCGACGCATATTAAAGCTATTGCCCGCAAAACGGCAGACTCTCTTCTTTTCGGCCACAATGCCTCCGGAAATAGAGACCTTGGCAAACTCCATGCTGACGCACCCCGAGAAAGTGGAAGTCACCCCTGCATCGTCTACGGTTGACACAATCTCCCAATCAGTCTATTTCGTTGAGAAAAAAGAGAAAAAAGACTTACTGATTCATCTGCTGAAGAATCCGGCTATCAAGTCCGTACTTATCTTCACCAGAACTAAATATGGAGCAGACAAACTTGCACGTACCCTTAGTAAGTCCGGAATAAGAGCCGAAGCCATACATGGAAACAAGTCGCAGAATGCCCGACAGCGAGCACTGACCGGCTTTAAGAACCATGAACTGCGTGTACTGATAGCAACCGATATTGCAGCACGAGGTATCGACGTGGACCAACTATCACACGTCATCAACTATGAGTTGCCCAACATTCCGGAAACATACGTGCACCGTATCGGACGAACCGGACGTGCCGGCCACGACGGTATTGCCCTCTCCTTTTGCGAATCGGAAGAACTGCCTTACCTGAAAGATATCCAAAAATTGATAAGGAAAAGTATCCCAGTAATAAAAGAACACCCATTTGTCACCGCCGATGGTTTAAAAGCCCAGAAAATCAAGACTGAAGAAATTAAGGCCAAAACCAAGGAAAACAAAATCTATCGCGGGAGCCGTACGAATGGAGACTTTTGGAGAAGAAAAAAGCAAACCTCGCAAAACAACACCCCAAAAGGAGTTGGAAGATAAAGACAATCATAAAAAAACTGATATTCCGAACAAAGTTTCAAAAAAATTTGTTAGTTTTGTCGTACGAACCTCAAAAAGAAAGGAATATCATTATGAAAGGATTAAATGTTTTAGCAGCTTTCCTGGGTGGCGCCGCAGTAGGTGCAGCCCTCGGTATCTTATTTGCTCCTGAAAAAGGAGAAGACACCCGTAACAAAATCGCAGAAATTCTCCGTAAGAAAGGGATTCGTCTGAACCGAAGCGAAATGGAAGACTTGGTAGATGAAATTGCTGCGGAAATCAAAGGTGAGGTAACGGAATAAGGTAAAAAACAGAACCACTATGTTTGCAGACGACAAAAGTATAGAAAATATGCAGCAGCTCTTCATTGAATTCAAGAAATACCTGGAGCTGCAAAAAGAATATACCAAACTGGAAGTCAGCGAAAAACTGTCCAAACTGCTTTCTACGCTTTTATTGGTGCTATTGGTCGTCATACTCGGCGTAGTGGTTCTGTTTCATCTGTCGTTTACGCTGGTCTATATCTTAGCTCCGCTGGTAGGCGGGCTAATGATGAGTTTTGCACTTATCACGTGCTTCCATATCCTACTCATCGTTCTGCTTGTCCTATTCCGCAAAAAGCTCATTATTGATCCGACAGTAAAACTTATCGCAGAATTATTCTTAGACAATTAATTCGAAATATTCATGGATAATACGACCAATACGACTCCCGTCACTTTAGAAAGCATCGCCCAGAAAAAAGCCATGCTACTACAAGAAATACGACTCCAGAAAGAAATCATGACTGGGCTTACACAAGAAATTTTTGCTCCGCTGGAACCAGCTACCAACAAGGCAAATGCCATGATGAGAGCATTCAACACGGGTATGGCTGTTTTTGACGGTATAGTATTGGGGGTAAAGGTAATGAAGAAATTCAGAAAAATATTTGGAAGAAAGAGATAGAATATCGGATAAAAAAAGAGGGGATGGCCATAACAGTCATCCCCTCTTTTTTATCCGATATAGTCTGAGCACTTTTATACGTACGTCTCAAGCAACTTCACTGCTCCTTCAGGCACAATCGTCACTTCTTGGGTTGCAGCTGGCAGCAGGATTGTTTCGCCCGCTTGTACGGAAACTTCATTCTTCTCATTATCAATAATACGGCAAGAACCCTCCACACAAATAAAGATAACAAAAGAATCCAGTTCAGAATAGTCACAAGTGATTTCTTCCGTCATGTCATAGATGGAAGTCGTGAAATACGGGCTTGCCACCATTTCTACCGGTTCATTCTGCACCTGCTCGTACTCCGTACGAAAATCGTCCTGCACATCTGCAAAATTAATGGCATCAATGGCCTGGCTTGTATGCAGTTCTCTTGATTTACCATCCTTATCCTTACGATTGTAATCAAAAATACGGTAAGTGATATCCGACGTTTGCTGTATTTCTGCTACAAAAGCTCCCGCACCGATTCCATGTACCCGACCTGCAGGCACATAAAACACATCGCCCGGTTTAATGGCGCAAGTCTGCAGAACATCCGCAAACGTACCATTATACACTCGTTCCTTATATTCTTTCGGAGTAATCTGCTCTGCAAAACCGGAAATCAGCTTGGCACCCTGGTCAGCAGCAATAACATACCACATTTCATTTTTACCAAAACTGTTATGACGTTTCTTAGCCAACTCGTCACCCGGGTGTACCTGAATCGACAAGTCCAACTTGGCATCAATAAACTTTATCAATAAAGGAAACTTATTTCCGAAACGTGCATAGTTGGCTTCTCCTACCAGGTCTTCCTTATATTTTCTGACCATATCCGGCAGCGTCAATCCTTTGTCTGCACCATTGGCCACTATAGACTCACTGCCTTCTACTGCCGACACTTCCCAACTCTCGCCTACATTGGCAAGGGTATCATTCAAATGTTTGAATGGAATAATCTTGTCGCCTCCCCAAAGCGTCTGCTTCAGAATAGGCTCAAATTTTAGAGGATACATTCGTTGTTTTTATTAGAACTTTCTGTTAATGATGTGATTTTTTTAGATTCCGGGGGCAAACATACAAAAAATATCAATTTGTATTCCATTTGTTAAACGCTAAACTTTCCTAAAATGTTCTCCACATTTCCTTCCAATTACTTGGGGGAACAAAAGAATTTCTTTTTATTTGCAAGAAATTTAATTAATACCATGGATATGATAAACACTACTCCAACAGAAAGTAATTTGTCCGGTTTGAACCAAAAAGACTTTCAAAAGGATATAAATAACAAAAAGACAGATTTGTTTATCCTGAAGAATGCCCAGGGAATGGAAGTTGCAGTTACTAATTACGGCTGTGCAATACTTTCCATCATGGTACCCGACAAAAATGGCAAATATGCCAATGTTGTATTAGGACACGACAGTATTGAACATGTAATCAACAGCCCGGAACCTTTTCTAAACACTACCATCGGACGCTACGGTAACCGGATAGCTAAAGGAAAGTTTACTTTATACGGCGAAGAGCACCAATTGGCAATCAACAATGGTCCCAACTCACTGCATGGTGGTCCGACTGGTTTTCATACCCGTGTATGGGATGCTGTCCAGCCAGAGCCATCAACAGTCATCTTCAACTACACATCCGCTGACGGCGAAGAGGGCTTCCCCGGAAATCTCGAAGTAGAAATGACTTATCGCCTGGAGGATGAGACCAATGCTCTGGTCATCGAATACCGGGCTACTACCGATAAAGCCACCATCGTCAATTTGACCAATCACGGTTTCTTCAATCTTGCCGGTATAGCCAATCCCTCTCCTACAGTCTTAAACAATATCGTTACCATCAATGCAGATTTTTATGTACCCATCGATGAAGTATCCATTCCTACCGGAGAGATATTGAAGGTAGAAGGTACTCCTATGGATTTCCGTACTCCCCATACTCTTGGCGAACGAATTGATGAGAAACATACACAAATTGTGAATGGCGCAGGATATGACCATTGCTATGTACTGAACAAGACTGAAAGTGGAGAGCTGAGCCTTGCAGCCACCTGCATAGAGCCCAACAGCGGGCGAACGATGGAAGTATATACCACTGAAAATGGCGTCCAGCTCTACACTGGAAACTGGCTCGGGGGCTTTGAAGGTGCCCATGGAGCCACTTTCCCTGCAAGAAGTGCAGTCTGCTTTGAGGCCCAGTGTTTTCCCGATACGCCCAACAAGTCCCATTTTCCGTCGGCAGTATTGCTACCGGGTGATGAGTACCAGCAAGTGACAATCTACAAGTTTGGCGTACAAGAATGAAATAACTAATCCAATTTATAAACTTATTAATTTTACAAAACCATGACACAACAAAAACAGAATGGTAAACTCATCGCAATTATCACGATGATCTTCCTTTTTGGTATGATTTCATTTGTTACCAACCTTGCTGCCCCTATGGGAATCGTACTGAAAAATCAGTTTTCAGTATCCAATGCGTTAGGAATGTTGGGTAACTTTGGTAACTTTATTGCATATGCAGTGATGGGAATACCAAGCGGCATCTTATTACAACGGGTAGGATATAAAAAAACAGCATTGATAGCAGTAGCTGTAGGTTTTATTGGTGTAGGTATCCAATATTTGTCCGGTCATTCAAGCCCTGATATGGCTTTTGCCGTATATTTGATTGGTGCTTTCATCGCCGGTTTCTCCATGTGTTTGCTTAATACGGTAGTCAACCCGATGCTGAACAAGCTCGGCGGCGAAGGTAACAAAGGAAACCAGCTTATCCAAGTGGGCGGCTCTTTCAACTCCGTAATGGCCACCATTACTCCGATGTTCGTAGGTATCCTGATTGCCGGTTCCATTGAAAAAGCTACTATCTCTCAGATATTCCCTGTAATGTACACAGCAATGGCTGTATTTGCCATCGCGTTCTTCGTTCTTTTGATTGTGCCCATACCGGAACCCAATGCTGCAACTTCAACAGAGCCTATCGGCAAGTTGATGTCAGGTGCTTTAAAATTCCGCCACTTCATTTTAGGAGCTATAGCAATCTTTGTATATGTAGGCGTTGAAGTTGGTGTACCGGGTACTCTGAACTTGTTCTTGACCGACCCGATTGAAAAGGGAGGAGCAGGCATTTCTTCTACCATTTCCGGTTTTGTTGTAGGTACATATTGGTTCCTCATGCTGATTGGACGTCTGGCCGGCGCTTCATTAGGTGCAAAAATTTCCAGTAAGGCAATGCTCATCTTTACTTCCGCATTAGGCTTGCTTTTGGTATTCCTTGCCATCTTCTCATCTACCGGTTCGCTTGTCAATCTGCCGGTACTCCAACAAAGCGCTACGGGAGGTCTCTCTTTCGGATTTGCAGAAGTACCTATCAACGCAATGTATCTGGTACTGGTAGGTCTGTGTACTTCCATCATGTGGGGTGGTATCTTTAATCTGGCCGTAGAAGGATTGGGTAAATATTTGGCAGCCGCTTCCGGTCTGTTCATGGTATTGGTATGTGGCGGTGGTATCTTGCCCGTTATCCAAGGTTTGGTGGCCGACATTGCAGGTTTCATGCCGAGTTACTGGGTTATCATCGCAGCCCTTGGATATCTGTTGTTCTACGGTTTGGTAGGCTGCAAAAATGTCAATAAGGACATCAAGGTCGATTAACAAGAAAATATAGGTAATTTATTTATTCACCTTATAAAATATAAATATCATGGATATAGAATACGTAAGAAGCCGTTTCATCAAGCACTTTGACGGAACAACGGGAGCTGTTTATGCTTCTCCGGGTCGCATCAACCTTATCGGTGAGCATACAGACTATAACGGTGGTTTTGTATTCCCCGGAGCAATCGATAAGGGAATGATTGCAGAAATAAAGCCCAACGGCACAAACACAGTAAAAGCTTATTCCATCGACCTGAAAGATTATGTGGAATTTGGCTTGAATGAAGAAGATGCACCCCGCGCAAGCTGGGCAAGATATATCTTTGGCGTGTGCCGGGAAATGATGAAACGTGGTGTAGATGTAAAAGGTTTCAATACAGCTTTTGCAGGCGATGTGCCTCTGGGTGCAGGAATGTCCTCTTCAGCAGCTTTGGAAAGTACCTATGCCTATGCTTTGAACGACTTGTTCGGTGACAACAAAATAGACAAATTTGAATTGGCAAAAGTGGGACAATCTACAGAACACAACTATTGTGGCGTAAACTGTGGTATCATGGACCAATTTGCTTCTGTATTCGGAAAGAAAGGAAGCCTCATCCGCCTGGATTGCCGTTCACTGGAATATCAATATTTCCCATTCGACCCGCAAGGCTATCGTCTGGTTCTTGTAGATTCTGTAGTGAAACACGAACTTGCATCTTCAGCATACAACAAACGTCGTCAAAGCTGCGAAGCTGCTGTTGCCGCTGTTCAGAAGAAGCATCCACACGTAGAATTCCTGCGTGACGTTACCATGGGCATGCTGGAAGAAGCCAAAGCCGACATCAGCGCAGAAGACTATATGCGTGCAGAATATGTCATCGAAGAGATTCAACGCGTACTCGACGTTTGCGACGCCCTGGAAAAAGGCGACTATGAAACTGTAGGCCAAAAGATGTATGAAACACATCATGGCATGAGTAAGTTGTACGAAGTAAGCTGCGAAGAACTCGATTTTCTGAATGACCTTGCATTCGATTGTGGAGTTACCGGTTCACGTGTCATGGGCGGTGGATTCGGTGGATGTACAATCAATCTGGTAAAGGATGAATTGTACAGCACATTCATCGAAAAAGCAAAAGATGAATTCAAGAAGAAGTTTGGTAGAAGCCCGAAAGTATATGATGTAGTCATCAGCGACGGTGCCCGCAGACTGGAATAAGTCAGAAAGATTGAAATAGATAAAAAGAGAGGTTGTGTCAGAATTGGCACAACCTCTCTTTTTATTCAACAATGATGTAAGCGTTCTACCACACTCCTTCTGTTGTCATCTGTAACCGCTTCATGGTACCATCCTCATTGTAATAGATTCGATCTATACAAATTGAACGACGGAAACTTCCACCTGCCGTATTGATGGCACCGTTATGATAGATACAATACCAGTTTCCCTTAAACTCAATGATAGCCTGATGATTGGTATTGCAATTACCAGCCAGTTCGTTCAGCAATCCTTTGTACTCCCAAGGTCCCGTGATGTCGCGGCTCATGGCATAGCAAAGCTTCTCGGGAAATTCGCTGGCATAGGATAGATAATACCACTCACCACGCTTATGAATCCAAGCCGCCTCCGTGAAACGGGGCAAATCCACCGGAATGATGGGACCGTCCAGTTCTATCATGTTCTTCTTCAATTTGGCAAAGTAACATTGACTGTTCCCCCAGTACAGATAAGCCTGACCGTCATCATCAATAAAGACAGTCGGATCGATATCATCCCAATAACTGTTGCTGCGCTCAGTAGTCATGTCATTGGTGATAAGGGCAGAGCCACGAGCATCCACAAAAGGCCCGGTAGGAGAATCGGAAACAGCGACACCGATGGACTTACCGGGAATAGTACTATGCTCCACAGTCACATACCAATAAAACTTGCCATCACGTTCTATGACCTGGCTTGCCCATGCCTCACCTTTTGCCCAAGAAAAATCTTTTGCTTTCAAAGGAGACGGGTGTTCCGTCCATGTCTTCAGGTCTGAAGAAGAGAAAACGCACCATTCATTAAGAAGATAATGCTCTGCCGGTGGAGGACATTCGTCGTGCCCGCCATAGATATACACCTTTCCATCATGCACCATGGCAGCCGGGTCACTGATAAACTTATACTTCACAATAGGATTTCCATCGGCAACAAAAGTAGTGTCTTCTTGCGCTGACAGTCCTTGAGGAACTGCCAGCAAAAAAGGAAACATCCCTATAACAAACTTATAAACCTTATTCATGTCGTTTCCTCATTATAGCCCACACTTCAATATATACACCGTAAATGTATTTGCCCCAATCTCTGTATTCAGAGTCCTCCCCTGCACCATCAGTACCGATTCTTGGGGAACAATGGTGGCAGGATGCTCTATCGTGTTGTCCTTATTTGGGTCTGTGGAACTTAACTTGATGCAACGCCCACCGGTGATTTCACTTTTCTTCTTCAGCCCGTCGAATGTGATGTTCAAGGATTGGGACTCATCCGATGTATTGGCAACTTTGACGATAATTTCACTCGTATTCTTGTCGTACACCGCACTGGCAAACAACCCGTTCTGCCCTTCGGCACCCGTCAACGGTTTCTTGTCCATAGTCAGAGGAAGAATATTGGTTCCTTTGTACCGGGCATACAACTGTTGCACATAGTAACTCACCGTTCGCACGGAATTCAGATTGTCAAACCAAATCATATCTGGTCTCCATTGCCATCCCTCTACATGGGCAAAGAGCGGGGCGTATGTAGCCATGTGTACCACGTCGGCATTACGTTCCAATCCCGCCATGAAGGCTGCCTCGAGAAGCGCGGCATGGAAGTGGTTCCACTTCTTACCCTTTCCATGGCAAGCATACTCTCCGGCAAACACTTTCGGTCCTTTACGGTCATAGTTGTCGTAACGGGCGCCCTGACTTAAGAACCATGTTTCCGGACGATAGAAATGTTCATCCACCAAGTCCGCCTTCAGCCGTTTCATCTCCGGCCATAGATAGTCGAACTGCTTTCCTTCGGAATCCGGTCCCGAACTGCCTACAATCCGGATATCGGGATATGCCTTACGGATGGCATTCACAAAAGGCTCCAAATGTTCAGGATACTCTTTCCCCCACTGTTCGTTGCCGATGCCGATAAATTTTAAGTTGAATGGGGCAGGATGTCCCATATCTGCACGGAGTTTTCCCCATTCAGTGGTGACATCACCATTGGCGAATTCTATCAAGTCGAGCGCATCCTGGATATAGCTCTGCAATTCGCATACCGGCACATGGGCTTCTTTGTCCGGATTCTGGAACTGACAAGCCAGTCCGCAGCTCAACACCGGAAGCGGTTCCGCGCCAATCTCCTCCGAAAGTTGGAAAAACTCATAGAATCCCAGCCCGTAGCTTTGATAATAGTCGGGATAAAAGCGGTGGGGGAAGGTGTACTGCCAGCGATTCTCGTTCAGCGGACGGTTCTCTACCGGCCCCACTGATTTCTTCCAGTCATAGCGTGTATCCAAATCGGTACCCTCAACGATGCAACCGCCCGGAAAGCGGAATACTCCCGGCTTCAAATCTGCCAATGCCTGGACTAAGTCTTTACGAAGACCGTTTTCACGCCCCTTCCAAGTATCTGCGGGAAATAGGGAAACGTGTTCCAAATCCACCGTAGCCTGTCCGGCAAGGAAGATGCGGAGCACAGCCCTCGGATTGGTGGCAGTGGGGTTCAGCGTCACTTGATACTTCTTCCACTCCTTTGAGTCGATGGTCAGGTTTTCGGTAGCGAAAGCATGCTGTTCTCCCATGGATTTGGAATCGACCAGTTCAATACGGATACGCCCAGCCTCACCACCATCGGGGATGCGTGCCCATACCGAAAAACGATACTCCTCTCCCTGCTTCACACCGATACCGAAAAAGCCTTCGTTGTCCAGTCCGGTCTGCTTATGCGGATGACCGGCGTATGCCAAACGCACGTAATGCGGATTCCTCTCAAAAGGGCCGTCATCCCTCAAAGAAACTTTTCCGAAGCTTTTCCAGCCCATCAACCTTTGCGGAAACTCAAATGAACGGTTTTTCACCAGTTCCGCATACAATCCGCCATCAGCGGCATAATTAATGTCTTCGAAAAACAGCCCGTACATGGTAGGCTGAATCTCCGCACCTAACTTCTTAGCCTGCACTATCAGCTCATTAGTCTGTGCCTGAAGCGCCACAGCCATGGCCAAAGCAGCTGCAGTTGCCAAAACTTTACTTTTCATCATGGTTCTGTTATTAGATAAATTCTTTTTTATAAGTAGATGTATTGATAAGGCAATGTTATCGGTGACAATCCACAGACAATCATCTGGTTCTCTTCCCCCACACAGACCGTCCTTGACCGTCTATTCCGGTGAAGAGCACCGTTTCTGTTTCATTCTCCCAATCGTGCCCGGCAAAGACTATCAAGTTTTTTACAACTTCCGTACCAAAGTCCAGTGTCAGCTGCTGCTCTGCCTCTTGGAGTTCCCAAGTTCCTTTCCCTTCATCCAGCTTTCCATCCTTTGCAAGCTTCAAGTGGCGGGAGACGTTCCATTCCTCGTCTTTCAGTTCGCCTTCCCCCCAAAGTATCTGTCCGGCCTCCAAACTACGCTCGTACAAAGATTCCTGTACCCGGATGATTTCCCACTCACCCACCAAATCAATAGTCCGGAACTTCCGTGGCTCACTGCCCGCATAGCGTTCGGGCGAAACGACCGGCCAGCCATCTTTCGTAAAGAATACCTGACGCAGATGCAAATCCATCAATATGTTTTGCGGCGAAAGGCGTCCTTGATGCACCATAAAGTACCGCCCGTCATCCGTAGCGAACACACCGCAATGTGCCGTACCCGCCCATCCCGGATGGTTAGTGAAACGATAAGGCGCGGTCAAGATTGGAAAATTATTGGTTGTATCGGCCAAAGCCTTTCCAAAAAAATCGGTAAACGGACCTTCAGGCTTGTCCGAACGTCCCACACGTACGTTATAGGTAGTCATCAGCGGGTCGTAAGACGTAAAAAGATAGTACTGCCTCAACATTGGATGATAGAATATCTCGGGAGCCTCCAAATTGTCTTTCTTATAATTGGCACGGCGGGCTATCAGATGCCCCTTGTCACCTTCGGCAACAGTTAGTCCCGTCTCAGGATTCAACTCCACACAATAGAGCCCCCCAAAGTAAGAACCGTAGTGCATCCACCACTTCCCGCTGACGGAATCAACCACAATACTGGGGTCGATGGCATTCATGGGAGTTGTATCGTCCGTCTTCACCACACAACCCACCTGGTTCCAAGGGCCTTCGGGAGATTCGGACTCTGCCAAACCGATGTAGGATGTGCTGCGTCCAAAAGCCGACACACAATAATAAAGCCTATAAAAATTGCCATAAGAGATGATGTAAGGAGCCCAGATGTTCGTAGCACCTTCACCTCCGGTGCAACCATGCACCCACTCCACCGCCTCCTGCGGTATCTCGGGAAATGCCCATCCCCGGAAGTCCCAATGCACCAAATCTTGGGAGCGGCGCACTTGTATATATCCCAAGGGCACACCTTTTTCCTGAGCTTCCTCACGGTTCTCCCTAAAAATGGCATCCGTGGAATACATATAGTAATAATCGTCAAGTTTCCGACAAGAAGGGTCGTGAACGTTATAAGTACCCCATAAACGGTAATTTTCCATCGATGACACAGCCGAATAGTCATCTGCCCAAGGATTGGGCGAAGCCACTGGAGAAAATACAGCAGGTTTGCATCCCGCCAACAGTGTAGCAACTACGCAGAAAGCTACATACAGTAATTTTTTCATAATATCATTTTTCATCTAAAATAAACATTACTGCAAATGTACGCCGAATCCAGCCCCATAGAAGTGGATAAACGGACTTTTAAGGTGGACAATCAGCCACCTCTGCCAAAACGGTCGTAACTTTCTTTTGTCATAACATTAGATCCGTTATCTTTGCTGTCACTAATACCAAACAAAATGAAAAAACAATTCATACTACACCTTATTATATTATATGTCTTGCTGTCTGTATGCAACCGTTCTCCACTCCGGGCGCAAGAGACATTTGCCGACCACTACAACATCAATTACATCACCCTCAACGATGGCTTGCCCCACAACTTTGTAGACGATATCTACAAAGACAGCCGTGGTTTCCTATGGATAGCCATGGGAGGCGGAGGGCTGTCGCGCTACGACGGCTACGAATTCGTCAACTTCAGTCCCACCACACCCCATTGCAAAATCAAAAGCAACTTCATCCGCAATGTCCATGAAGACCGTTTCCAGCGGCTATGGGTAGTTTCTGAAGGAGGTACCGACCTCATTGACCTCTCCACCCTGCAACCAGCATCCCTGTTTGACAAACAACAACAACTTGCAGACTTGTTTCGACAGCCCGCCTCCCTCGTCGTATGCGATTCCATAGGATGTATCTGGCTCCATAGCGGTGACCGCCTCTATCGTATCGCATTCAATGAAAGCGGGGACATCGAAGACATCCGCTCCCTCGAAGCTCCCGGCCTTTACCGTAGCGATGTGTTTTTCTGCGACATCGACCAGGACGGAAAAGTATGGATAGGAATCAACGGAACACTCTATAAAGTAAGTCCCGATAACAAAGAAGGACTCAAGGCTACCCCCGTTGCCGAATGCCTGACCTTCGCACCCGACACTTATTTCACCGACTTCATCGCCAAGGAAAATGAAGTCTGGATTTCAACCAACCGTGGGCTGTACCGCTACAACCGCAACCAGAACATCGTGAAACACTACGAACATACCTCCGACGATCCACATTCACTTTCACACAACTACCTGACCGATCTGGCTGTGACCCCCAACCGCCAACTGCTGATAGCCAGTTTGTGTGGCATAAACATTTACAATCCCCTCAAAGACAACTTCGAGCACCTCAGTGAAAGGTCCACCCATACAGGAGGCTTGCAACTGAATAGCAACTTCATCAACTGCATCACCATTGATGGTAAACACATCTGGATAGGAACGGAAAGTGGAGGTATAAACAAACTTACAACCAAACGTCTCTTCATGCAGAATTACCAGAACGACCGCGACAATCCGAAAACCCTTTCACACAACCCCGTCAATGCCATCTACGAGGACGCAGACGGCATACTTTGGGTAGGAACCGTGGAAGGCGGACTGAACCGCAAAGAAACTGACTGTAACCACTTCTCACACTACACCCGAGAGAACGGGACACTAACCCATAACTCCGTCAGCGCCATCACTGCCGATGGAGAAGGACGGCTGTGGGTGGGTACTTGGGGCGGAGGCCTCAACCGGCTTTACCGCGACAATCCCCAGCGCCTCCCCGAAGTAATATCCACTGCAAACGGCTGTGAGTTCCCCATAGACTTTGTCGGAGCCTTGGTTTACGACCCCATCAACAAGGGCATGTGGATTGGTGCCAATCAAGGAATCTATCTTTACGACCTCAACACCAAGAAAGTAATCTCTCCACTGCCTGCCCATACCGCCAAGAACATACACGGATGCATCGGTTCCATCATCGACAAAGACGGGAAGCTGTGGATGGGGTGCATGGACGGGGTGTATATCATTGACCTGCACTCACGTACATACGACTCACCGGACAGTCTTTTCGCCTATCGCTACTTAAAATACAAGCTGGATGCTCCTACTTCCGGTCTGATAGAGAAAATCACCTGTATCTACGAGACCAATGACGGCACCTTATGGTTAGGGAGCAACGGCTACGGCATCTACAAACGAACCGTTGACACCAAAGGAAAGGAAAAATTCACTGCCTACACTACTGCCCAAGGGCTAGCAAACAACTGTGTGGTCGGCATCCTTGAAGACAGCAAAGGTTGCCTGTGGATGGCCACCAACAACGGTCTGTCCCGATTTATAAAATCCGAAGAACGATTCATCAACTATACCCGGCAAGACGGACTTGTAAATACCCAATTCTACTGGAACGCCGCTTGCCACTCTACCCACGACAGACTATACTTCGGCACTGTGGCAGGTCTGGTGAGCATAGAGTGTGACATACCCGACACTCCGTCACAGCCTGCGCAAGTACGATTCACCAAATTAATTGTAGGCAATGAGGAAGTGCAACCTGGTAGTGAACTGTTGTCGCAAGACATCTCCGTAACAAAAGAAATACGCTTGCACGAGCGGCAGAAATCATTCTCATTAGAATTCTCCGCCCTCAACTTCGACCCCTACAACACGGCAACATATAGTTATCGGCTCATCGGCTTCGACAAGGAATGGGTACATGTACATAACAACCGCCGCTTTGCCAACTACACCAACCTCTCGCCCGGTACCTACACGCTACAAGTGAAGTACACTTCGGGCAACGGCATTCCGGAAAAAGCCGTCGCAGAACTTAGTATCATCATCACTCCCTATTTCTATAAGACGGGCTGGTTCACCCTGCTGACTTTCCTGCTTCTCTCGCTCGCCGTCTGGCTGTTCTACCAATGGCGCATACGTAGCCTCAAAAAACAGCGGGAATTGCTCCACCGCAAAGTGGAGCAACGCACCCACGAGCTAAACGAACAGAAACAACTGCTGGAACGTCAAACCGAAGAACTCTCCCGCCAGAACAACATGCTGAAACAACAGAACGAGAAAATCACCCGCCAAAAGTCCCAGCTAGTGCAAATGGCTCGCAAAGTGCAGGAACTCACCATCGACAAGATAGCCTTCTTCACCAACATCACGCATGAATTCCGTACTCCGATAACCTTGATTATCGGTCCCATAGAGCGCGCCTTGAAACTGAGTTACAACCCACAAGTAATAGAACAGTTGCACTTTGTTGAACGCAATTCGAAATACCTGCTTTCACTCGTCAACCAATTGATGGACTTCCGCAAAGTAGAGTCGGGCAAACTGAAAATCGTAAAGACACACGGCAACTTCCTGAAGTTTACCGATGATTTGATCGTGCCCTTTGAAGTTTTTGCCAAAGAACGGAACATCACACTGAAACGCTATTACCGAATGCCTTCGCCCGAAACCACCTATGATGAAGAAGCCATGCACAAGGTAATGACCAACCTACTCAGCAACGCTATCAAATTCACTCCCAATGGTGGAAGTGTATCCTTATTTGTGGCCCAACTGCCCACTGCCGAAGAGGGAAGAACCACGCTCTACCTCTGTGTCAGTGATACCGGCAGTGGCATACCCAACGAAGACACAAACAAGGTATTCAACCGTTTCTACCAGTCACAAAATCAGACCAAATACCCTATGTACGGCCAGGCCGGAAGCGGCATCGGACTCTACCTATGCAAACGCATCATACAGATGCACGGCGGTGAAATCTATGCACGAAACAATCGCAGTGCAGGCTGCTCGTTACGCATTCTCATACCATTGAACGACAAAGAGGAGGCTGCAAGACAAGTCGCCCAAACGGACAAACAAGAAACCGTAAGCGTACCACAAGCCACCAGCCATACAGGAAAAAGCCTGACGATTCTTGTTGTGGAAGACAATGCGGATATGCGCGGATACGTCCGCTCCATCCTCCGCGACCGCTACAATGTACTAGAAGCAACCAACGGTGCAGAGGCCTTGGACGTATTGAGTTCATATGCAGTGGACTTCATCGTCAGCGACCTGATGATGCCTGTAATGGATGGTATCGAACTGTCCCGCCGAGTAAAGGAAAACTTCGCCATCTCCCACATCCCCTTCCTGATGCTGACTGCCAAGACCTCGCAAGAATCCCGTTTGGAGAGCTACCGCACCGGAGTGGACGAATATTTGCTGAAACCTTTCGACGAGGCTCTGTTGCTGACCCGCATAGAGAATATCTTGGAAAACCGCAAACGCTATCAAAAGAAGTTTGCCATGGCAATGGACGTAAACGCCCTAAATATGGAAGAAGAATCGGGTGACAAGAAATTCCTTAACCACATTATGGATGTCATCAAGAAGAACTACAAGAACTCCTATTTCGAAGTCAGTGATTTCTGCGAAGCGGCCGGAGTGAGCAAGAGCCTGCTGAACAAAAAACTACAAAGCCTCGTCGGACAATCTGCCGGGCAGTTCATACGAAACTACCGACTGAACATCGCCCGCGAAATGCTGCTGGAAAACCGGGAAAGCAAAAGCATGAACATTGCGGAAATTGCATACGAAGTGGGATTCAACGACCCGAAATACTTCACAAGGTGCTTCACCAAATATTTCAATACAACACCCAGTTCGTTGCTTAATGAAGGAGAACTATTAAAGAGTTAAAGTAATACAGAATCAAGTTACCTTCTATCTACAGCTATCTTTTTCTCAATTCATTTCCGTTTGACAATATTCAGGCAAAAACTTCCTAAAAACAGAAAGTATCTACCTGAATATTGTCCTTTTGCTCACTGGCAAGTAGTCTGTTGAAGGCTACTTATTAATCTTACCACACCAGTGTTCTTTTCTTACCACAGACGTTGTATAGTAAAAAGTAATTGATTTGCTTTTCTTTTCGCAAATCATTTCTGTTCTACTATAAGAAAGAAACACAAATGCAGTAAGGAAAGAGCATAGTTGTGGTAAGAATAAATTTTCCCACCTTCGTTACCAGTTTCCGCCAACTTCAGGGTTACTTCTTCCCAAGTTTACAACAATTTTTGCCCGACTTTTTCTATACCAATAGTAAATAGCATACTATAGCCTATATTATTAATGGTAATAATTGGCAATCACACGAAATAAATTGTGTTTTTCACACTTAAAATTCGTTTATCCACCTCTAAAATACATTTATCCACCCTTATTTGCCGAGCATGTCATATTTTTGTCGTGCAACTAGTGCTCTATATTTTGATAAAGAGCCGCACACTTAAAATCTAATTTTAATATTATGAAGAATAACAAAAGAATGACTATCGTATCTGGCATGGCATTAGCTCAATTGAATCTTTCCGATTTATACCAGCAAATTATCTAATCTACTAATTTAATACTTAAAAAGATGAGGAAACATTTATTTCTTTCCGTAATGCTTAGTCTGTGTGCCTTTGGCGGCATGGCAGTGTATCCTACACCTGCCATGGCTACTGTAGCACAATCTCCGACTATCAAGGTTCGCGGCCAAGTTGTCGATGAACTGGGTGAACCATTGTTAGGGGCTACCATTAGAGTAAAAGGTGGCTCTACCGGAACCACAACCGACTTGGACGGGAACTTCCAATTAGAAGTTCCCGGGAATTCCACTCTATTAGTAAGCTTCGTAGGCTACAAGGAACGTGAAATCGCCGTTCGCAACCGCGCTATCATCGAAACCATCCAATTACAACCGGACAACCAGATACTTGAACAAGTGGTTGTCGTAGGCTATGGTACGCAGAAGAAATCCGACTTGACCGGTTCCGTTGCCGTAGTAGATGCGGAAGCCTTGAAACAGACATCCAATTCCAACATTTCTACCATGCTCGAAGGTAAAGTTTCGGGTGTACAAGTCACCTCCGACGGACAACCCGGTGCAGACCCCACCGTCCGGATCCGTGGTGTGGGTTCGTTTGGTGACACCTCTCCTCTTTATGTAATCGACGGTGTACCCATGGGTACTTCCATCCGCGATTTCTCTTCCAATGACATTGAAACCATCCAAGTGTTGAAAGACGCTTCGGCTGCTGCCATCTATGGTTCGCGTGCCGCCAACGGCGTGATTATCATCACTACCAAACGCGGGCAGAAAGACCAACCGCTGAAGGTGGACTACAATGGTTATGTAGGTATAGACCAAATACCCGGCGATGTCTATGACGTGATGAATGCAGACCAATACAGCCAATACATCGGCGAGGCGTGTGCCAACTCAAACACTCCGCTACCCGGTGGCTACAAGCTGGACAGCACAACCGGGAAATATTATTTCCAAGACGGCACCAATACCAACTGGTTCAAGGAAGTGTTCAAGACGGGTATCCGCCAAAACCACAATGTAAATCTCTCCGGTGGTGGCGCAAACAACACCTATAATGTATCTCTGGACTACTTCAACCAGAGAGGTACGCTGGAAGGTGCAGGTCCCAATTACGAACGTTACACCGCTCGCGTAAACAATACCATGGATACCAAGTTCATCAAGTTCCAGACAAGCTTGGTTTACTCGCACTCCAATCAGGACAATATGGGTCTGTCAAATGCTTCTGAATATGTTCAGGGCTTGTACGGCGATGTCACCAACGTGCTTCGCGGCACCCTGCTAATGCAACCCACCATCAAGGCATACGACAACTCCACTTGGGTACTTGACAACCTGGTGGGAATCGCCAATAACTTCAACTATGACTCTTACGGCTACGGAGTTTACTACGACACCGTACACGGCGACATCTCAGCTTCCAACCCGTTGTTGGTAAACAACTTGCTGAAACGCAACACTCGCGTGGACCGCTTCGTGGGGACAGGTTCTGCCGATGTAGACCTTCTCAAGATGATAGGTATTGAAAGTAAAAACCATAAACTGAACTACAAAGCCAACCTTTCTTATAGCAAGACACACTGCAAAGATTTTACTTGGATTCCCGCATGGGTACAGAGTAACCGTGTTTATCTGTCGAAAAGCAACGAACGACTGACCAAGGGATCCCGCTCTTATGCCGATGCATTGATTGAAAACGTGCTTACCTACGACGGCACGATTGGCAAACACCACATCAACGTAGTGGCAGGTCAGACGTATGAAGAAGAAAACACCGACCTGCTGACCGGGTGGGGAATCAACTTCACCGAGCCTTATTTCTTGCAGTTGCAGAATGCCGCCAACACATACTCGGAAAGTTTTGAATACAAGCACGCCATCCTTTCATACATTGGCCGTATCAACTACAATTTCGATGACAGATACTTGATTTCGGCAACCATCCGCCGCGACGGCAGTTCCCGTTTGTCCCAAAATATCCGCTGGGGTACATTCCCCTCCGTGTCCGTGGGCTGGCGCTTCGACAAGGAGGCATTCTTTCCCTTCAACCGCGACGTGATAAATATGTTCAAAGTGCGTGGAAGTTACGGTGAACTGGGTAATGAAAATATCGGTGAATACATGTATCAGGCTGTAATGGCGCGTAACAACATGACTTACAGCTTTGGCAACACCCCTATCACCGGTTCTGCCATCTCTACTTTCGTGGACAACAACCTGTCTTGGGAAAAGAAGAAAAGCTACAACGTAGGTATTGACCTTGCCATGTTCAACAACCGTTTGGAATTCACTGCCGAATGGTACAAAAACATCAGCGATGACCTGCTGTATGCCGTGCCCGTTCCCGAACAAGCCGGCGTTTCCAATACCACCGTCACCATGAATGCCGCCTCGATGAACAACTCCGGTTTTGAGTTCTCGGCTACCTATCGCAACCGCGATCATGACTTCAAGTATGAACTTTCCGCCAACTTCAGCACACTGCGCAACCGCGTGACTTCTTTGGGCTTCGGCACCGACTCTTACATCTCTGGCGCATACATTACCAATGTAGGTCAGGAAATCGGCCAGTTCTATGGTTGGGTTTATGATGGCATTGCCCGCACACAAGCCGACCTCGACAACCATGCTACCCAAGAAGGCGCCCAAATAGGCGACTGCCTTTATAAAGACGTAAGCGGTCCCGACGGCACCCCCGACGGTAAAGTAGATGCCAACGACCAAGTAGTGTTAGGTAGCGGTATGCCTAAGATACACTTCGGTCTGAACGCACGTTTTGAATACAAACGTTTTGACTTGAGCATCGCAACATTCGGTGCACTGAACTATCACGTAAGCGATGATATCCACAATTCGCTCAACTCATGCTACGGTTGGGGAAACAAGGAAGTGGCCATGCTCGATGCCAACCGATTCAGCGAAGACGGCAGCACTTACCTGTCTGACGTGCCGCGCACTTATGCCACCAACAATGCCAGCTTTGCATGGAACGACCTCTTCAGTTCACGCAAAATTCAGAATGCCGCATACTGGAAAATCGCCAACGTAGAACTGGGATGCAACCTTCCTAACGAATGGTTCGGAAAATATGTTTCCGATGTGCGTTTTTACATATCTGCACAGAATCTCCACACTTTCACCAAATACAAAGGTTATAATGTGGACTATGCCGGAGGAACGTTTACCCCGGGCTACAACTTCTGTTCTTATCCTACAGCACGTACATTTATGTGCGGTGTACATTTTACATTCTAATTCATAAAAACATATTCTATGAAACTAAATAAATACTCACTTGTCCTCGTCTTGGGATTAAGCACTTTAGCTTCTTGCAGTGACAAATTGGAACTGGTGAATCCCAACCAGCAAACATCAAGTACTTTCGGTTTCAACGCCGACGATTTGGAAGAGAGCGTCATCGCTGCTTATAACCATATTCGCATGGAAGGTTCATACGCCCGCGTGGGCTACACGATTGATGTGTGCCGCGGCGACGAAGCGTGGAACTCTTCACAAGTATGGTACCTTCCTTTCGACGACCTCAACGTAGAAGTCACTTCAGACATCACCTGGTGGCCTTGGCGCGAATGGTACTATACCATCAATGTCTGTAACTTTGCCATATCCCGTTGTGACAAAGACAACAGCCAGCTTTCCGAAAGGATGAAGCACATCAAGGGGCAGATGCTCTTTTTGCGCGGACTTTCATACTACAACTTGGTGGGTTATTACCAAAACCCTCCTCTCATCACAAACTACGAAACCTACTCCTCACTTGATGGTCTTTATGGTGCCAACAACACCTATGATGAAGTACTCGACCAGGTGGAAAAAGATTTCAAGGAGGCAATGGAATTACTGCCTTCACGCGATGCAGGGGCAGAGTGGAATCGCGGACGCGCCACTTGCGGTTCGGCTGCCGGCTATTATGCCCGCACACTTATGATGCGCCATAAATTCAGCGATGCGCTCGCTGTATTGAAAGACATCATTGGCAAAAAATATGGAACTTACAACCTGGTAGCCAACTTCGGTGACAACTTCCGTGAAGGCTCTGCCTACGAAAATAATGCAGAGAGCCTCTTCGAAGTTCAATTCCTTGACTTCGAGTCACAAGGTACCGATGACGAATGGACTCCGGTGAACACCAGCCCCAACGCAACGCAAGGCTCGGCAATCGAGAGTAACTTTGCCCCCGGCAACTATGGCGGCTGGGCCGACATATCGGCATCCCCCTGGCTCTATCATCTCTTCAAAGCAGAACGTACCGCCAACGGCAAACTCGACCCACGTCTTTATTGGACCATAGGTACTTATGAAACGGATTGGGAAGACTTCGAATACGGAAACGTTGCCTACACCAATACGCTTACGCCCGAAGACAACATCGTAACAAACAACATCAACGGCGGTCTTCCCATCGCCAAATTCACGAACCTGCGTACCGGCTTGTATAGCACCGTAGTAACAGGCTTACACGATGGCATCAACCTGCGCTTGATGCGCTATTCGGATGTATTGCTCCGCGCTGCCGAATGCGAAAATGAGGTAAACGGTCCTACGCAACAAGCCATCGACTGGATTAACGAAGTGCGCAACCGTGCCGGTTTGGCCGACTTGGAGCTTTCTGACTTCAACTCCGCCGACAAACTCTTCGAGCAAATTGCCAATGTTGAACGTCCTAAAGAATTCGGTTGCGAGTTCGGACGAGGATTTGACCTTATCCGCTGGGGATTTTTCCACGACAACGGACGCTTGCAACAACTCAAAGAGCACGGGACTTTCCGCCGTTCAGTAGAAGGAACCAAAGATGCCGTCAGCTATAGCGACATTGCATCCGACCCCCAACTGAAGAGTTCTTTCGACACCTACAGACCCGGACACGAATTCCTGCCTATCGTACAACAACTACTGAACAACAACCCGAACTTGGCAGGAAACTCTGCCAACTATAGTACAGATAACTTCACTTATTTCAATGGCAATGGCTGGAAAGTGCACCCGGTTGTAGATTTAAACAAATAAAGTTTCAACCACTATAAAAATTAGAACAATGAAATTACTCAAAAAATTAACATACGCTTGCTGTTCCATAACTTTAGGACTGATGGCACTGGCAAGTTGCGAAGGCGGTGAACTATATGATGTAAACGCCCCTGACTGGATTTCCGAAAAAGTTGACTCCATCGAGAATTCAAAGAAAGAACCGGAAGAAGAAGTGCTTGAAGGCATGCAGGAAGATGTGTACAGCTTCGGTAATACGGACTATACCTCCGGCTTCTGGTCAGCATTTTCCAAGTATTATGTTGTACCTGATGGTCAGAAGTGGCACGGGGTATTCAACCTCAACATCAATCCCGCCGACAATACCTATTACAAGAACTTCGCCCTCATCATCACCAACGACGTGAATCGTGGCGGCGAAGGTTATACGGAATATGGTGCTTTCCGCTTTGATGCCACAAATGACACTGTTGCCTATAATTCCCAATGGGGCAGTCACCTTTATTTCAAATACACGTCCAGCACACTGATGCTTTCGCCCGTTGACAATAAAGACGAAGCCCTGCAGAAGCTGGGAGGCAAGGTGACTCTCACCGTAGATCGCACCAATGAAAATGCTTTCAATATCAAGATACAGAACGCATCGGCAACCAAGACGTATGAACAACCATACAAGTTGCCCAACCTGAATGCAGACGGAACCAATACCAATATTCGCTGCTTCTTGGTTCCGGAAGGTTCATATATCGACTTTCTACAGAGCAACATTGAGCCTATCGGTGGATTTACTTCGGCAAAAGACAAGAATCCAATTTCCATGGAACTGCAAAATGTCCCCGACCAAGTAAACGTCGGCACATCGCTCGAAGAAGCTATGGCTGGCGTAACCGCCATCGTTACCTTTGAAGAAGGGGTAACCAAGACCGTCACCGCAAAAGAACTCCAGTTCACTGCCATTCCCAGTATGGAAGAGTTGGGTACAAAAACTCTGGTCGCCATCTACAACAAGACCTTCAAAGGCGAGAATTGCAACCAACCGATTATAGCCAATGCTACATTTGTAGTAGTAGAAAAGATTGTATCTATCAAAGTAACCACACAGCCAACCAAAACGCAGTACACCTGCTATACACCCGATGGCATAGGTTATCCTTTCGACCCCACCGGCATGGAAGTAACAGCTACCTATGCCAATGGGGACGAAAGAGTGATTGACAACTCTAAACTCACTTTCTCTAACTTCCCGGGAAAAGCTGGCAAACAAGTTGTCACAATCACTGCCGAGGAAAATATAACGACTGTAGTAGAAGTCACGGTAGCAGAATCTGCCGTATCAGCAGTGACCAACAATGCACCTACATTGGGCTTGGAAGATTGCAGCTCTGCTTGGTGGACCTACTTCAGCGATGACTTCAATGTACCCGCCGGCAAAACCAAGAGTATCAGTTTCACCAACTATAGCAGCATGGCAGCCAACTGGAACAACTTTGCAGTAATTCTCCGCAAGACAGACAAAACACAAGAGTATGCGGTAGTACGTGCCGACAACTATGGTTGGGGCGATGGATACGCAAGTTGCAAGGCGATTGGCACGCAAGGCGATTGGGCTACTTGGTTGCCAACCATGAACGGTGCCAGAGTGGATGTTTATGTGACCAACTGCGGCGATGGCACTGCCGACGTACAAGCTGTGATGAGAGGCAATAATGGCACAGTATATACACAAGGCTATTATGGCATCAGTAACATTGATGTCAACGATTTGAATTTCGCCTTCACTGTAGACGGCAGCTATATTGTTTTCTAAACTGAATCATCCTTTCAGTCTTTTAAATTATCAATTCATCCAATACTGTCCCTCTGTAAAGGAACAGTATTGGACTCAAAAAACAGCGATATGAAAAAACTATTATCTTATTGGATTTACCTACCTCTATTCTTCATCTTTGCGGCATGTTCCGATAACAATGATGAAATAGAGCGCATTTATGTAAACGTAGGTACGCCCCAAATAAGCGCAACTACCACAAACTCGATTACTCTTACCGCATCCGTAACCGGTGGTGGCAACCAAATTATCAAGAAAGGGTTCTGCTATAGTTCAAACTCTCAGACTCCCGATATAAAAGGAGACGCAACTGATGCTGATGACAATTTCAGTGCAACCATTTCGGGCTTGAGATCTAACGGCACCTATTATATCCGTGCATACGTTTACTGCGACAGCCGTTATACCTATTCGGAAACCGTGACAGCCACCACCGAAAGTTTAAGCATTGACGAACAACTGAGAAATTACGTAGCACCAGCCTATCCCGACGACTATGCTACCATGTCAGACTGGAGCAAACGCAACCAATGGAATCTTGCCAATGTACACGATCCCACCGTGGTGCTTGCCGAAGACGGGTATTACTACATGTATCAGACCGATGCCTCCTATGGCAATGCACACACAGCAGGCGGCCACTTCCACGGCAGACGCTCAAAAGATCTCGTAAACTGGGAATACCTGGGCGGAGTAATGCCAGCACTGCCCGAATGGGTAATTCCAAAGCTGAATGAAATTCGTAAGGAAATGGGTCTGAATGAAGTTTCACCCCAAACAGCCGACTTCGGTTACTGGGCACCTTGCGTACGCAAAGTAAGAAACGGACTTTACCGCATGTACTACTCCATCGTATGCCCCGGCACCTTAGACGGAGCAGGTTCTTGGAGCGAACGTGCCTTTATCGGCCTATTGGAAAACTCCAACCCCGCCGACAACAACGGCTGGAAAGATAAAGGCTATGTCATCACCAACGCCTCGGACAAAGGCCTAAACTTTCACATCAGACCCGATGACTGGAACAACTGTTATTACAAATGGAATGCCATCGATCCAAGCTACCTAATAGACAACAACGGGAAGCATTACTTGATTTACGGCTCTTGGCACAGCGGTATAGCAGCTTTGGAAGTAGATGCAGAAACCGGAAAACCAGTGAATACGCTGTCGGCTCCTTGGGGAACTAATGAAGACATCGCCGCATACGGTTCATTGATTGCCACCCGGAGAATGGGAGATCGTTGGCAAGCCTCGGAAGGTCCGGAAATCATCTACAATGCTGCCACCGGCTACTATTACTTATTTGTAGCTTATGACGCATTAGGTGTTCCTTACAATACCCGTGTTTGTCGCTCCAAAAACATCTATGGTCCCTACCTTGGCATGGACGGTGTAGACCAGACCCAAACAGGAGGAGAGATGTTACCCATTGTAACTCATCCATACAAGTTCAACAACAGCTATGGATGGGTAGGCATCTCTCACTGCGCCGTGTTTGATGACGGCAATGGCAATTGGTATTACGCATCGCAAGGCAGATTCCCAGAAAATGTGGGAGGAAATGCTTATAGTAATGCACTCATGATGGGACATGTACGTTCCATACGGTGGAATTCGCAAGGCTGGCCAGTTGTAATGCCCGAACGCTACGGAGCTGTCCCCAAAGTAGCCATCACTGAAGAAGAACTGATAGGCAATTGGGAACATATCGACCTATCTTACTCTTATGGAAAACAGAAAGAATCGAGCAACATGACCCTTGCAGCTGACCATACCATCACCGACGGTGCATGGAAAGGAAGTACTTGGAGTTACGATGCGGACAAGCAAATACTAACAGCCAACGGAGTGGAACTATGCCTGCAACGCGAAACAGATTGGGAAGCCAATCCACGTACCCACACCATTGTCTATGCCGGATATGGCAACAACTTCAAGACCTATTGGGGCAAAAAGAGTAAATAATAACTTATTTCCATTCTAAAACTGCTTCGGAGCCTATGGTTTCAAGCAGTTTTTCATTTTCATGTTACAAAACATATAGAAGTGTAAATGACACACTAAATAAAAGTGTTACTTTTACACCCGAAATAGAATAAGAGCCTAATTTTCAAAACAACATAATACCATGAAACATTATTTCTTACTTGCAGGAATTGCCGCAATGATGCTAACAGCGTGCAATCAAAAGACAGAAACAACGCTTACTCTGTCCGGTCTTGATCCAGTAAAATTCCAAACAACGGTCAATGACGCCCAAACACAGCTTTATACGCTGAAGAATAAAGCGGGCATGGAAGTATGCATCACAAACTTTGGAGGACGTATTGTATCCATTATGGTACCCGACAAAAACGGAGTTATGCAGGATGTAGTATTGGGCTTTGACAGCATTGCCGATTACATCAACATTCCAAGTGACTTTGGTGCTTCTATCGGACGCTACGCCAACCGGATTAATCAAGGAAAAATCGTTCTTGACGGAGATACCATACAGTTACCACAGAACAATTTCGGGCATTGCCTGCACGGTGGTCCCAAAGGATGGCAATACCAAGTATACAGCGCCAATCCCATTGACAGCACAACTCTGGAGCTCACCCGCATTTCACCGGATGGAGACGAGAATTTCCCGGGTAACGTCACGGCAAAAGTACTTTTCAAGCTAACGGATGACAATGCCATTGATATAAAATACAGTGCTAAAACAGACCAAAAGACGGTTATCAATATGACTAACCATTCTTACTTCAATCTATCAGGTGATCCTTCAAAGGCAGCAACAGACCACATCTTATACATCAATGCAGACAACTATACTCCGGTAGACAGTACTTTCATGACAACGGGTGAAATTGTTACTGTAAAAGAGACCCCTATGGACTTCACAACTCCGAAAACGGTTGGACAAGATATTACCAATTACGACTTTATACAATTGAAGAACGGAAACGGTTACGACCACAATTGGATATTGAATACAAAAGGTGATATAAATCAAATAGCCGCCAAGCTGACTTCACCGATAAGCGGTATTACTTTGGAAGTCTATACCAATGAACCAGGCATCCAAGTGTATACCGGCAACTTCCTGGATGGTACAATAAAAGGGAAGAAAGGAATCACATACCACCAACGTGCTTCTGTATGCCTTGAAACACAGCATTACCCAGACAGCCCCAACAAGCCTCAATGGCCTTCTGTCGTACTGGAACCCGGACAAATTTACAACAGTGAATGTATTTTCAGATTTTCCGTAGAAAAATAACAATAACTTTATAAATCATTTATTATCGTGGAAACATTAGATTGGTTAGTCATTGGAATCTTTTTCCTGGCTTTGATTGGAATTATTGTTTGGGTTGTCAAACAGAAACAGAATGACTCAGCAGACTATTTTTTAGGTGGTCGTGATGCTACATGGCTCGCTATCGGTGCATCTATCTTTGCATCCAACATCGGTTCGGAACACTTAATTGGATTGGCCGGTGCCGGTGCTTCCAGCGGTATGGCGATGGCACATTGGGAAATACAAGGCTGGATGATCCTTATCTTAGGTTGGGTATTCGTACCGTTCTATTCGCGAAGCATGGTATTTACAATGCCTGAATTCCTAGAACGCCGTTATAATCCACAATCACGTACAATATTGTCTGTAATATCTTTAATCAGCTATGTACTGACAAAAGTTGCCGTGACGGTTTATGCAGGAGGATTGGTTTTCCAACAAGTATTCGGTATAAAAGAACTTTGGGGAATCGACTTCTTTTGGATTGCCGCCATCGGTCTGGTTATACTGACTGCGCTCTACACAATCTTCGGAGGAATGAAGTCAGTGCTTTATACCTCCGTCCTGCAGACTCCCATCCTGCTGTTAGGTTCACTGATAATCCTTGTACTCGGCTTCAAAGAATTGGGAGGCTGGGATGAGATGATGAGAATCTGCGGTGCAGTCACAGTGAACGATTATGGCAACACAATGACAGAACTCATACGCAGTAATAACGACCCTAACTTCCCTTGGTTGGGTGCACTGATTGGTTCAGCCATTATCGGATTCTGGTATTGGTGTACAGACCAGTTCATCGTGCAACGCGTACTTTCCGGAAAGAATGAAAAGGAAGCACGACGCGGTACCATCTTCGGAGCTTACCTGAAATTATTGCCCGTATTCTTATTCCTTATCCCAGGCATGATTGCTTTCGCATTACACCAAAAATATCTCGGTACAGGGGGAGAAGGTTTTCTACCTATGCTGGCAAACGGAAATGCCAATGCAGATGCTGCTTTCCCGACTCTAGTAGCAAAATTGCTTCCTGCAGGAGTCAAAGGTTTGGTTGTTTGCGGTATTCTTGCAGCATTGATGAGCTCTCTCGCATCTTTGTTCAACTCATCTGCCATGCTTTTCACCATTGACTTCTACAAACGTTTCAAGCCAAACACTTCTGAGAAAAAGCTGGTGGGAATTGGACAGATGGCAACTGTTGTGATTGTGATATTGGGCATACTCTGGATTCCCATTATGCGCAGTGTAGGTGATGTCCTTTACACCTATTTACAAGATGTACAATCTGTATTGGCACCAGGCATTGCCGCAGCCTTCCTCTTGGGAATCTGCTGGAAACGTACCTCTGCACAAGGCGGCATGTGGGGACTGATTGCCGGAATGATTATCGGTTTAACCCGTCTGGGGGCAAAAGTATATTACAGCAATGCAGGAGATGTGTCTAGCAGTACCTTCAAGTATCTGTTCTATGATATGAACTGGCTGTTTTTCTGCGGATGGATGTTCTTGTTCTGCATCGTAGTGGTTATCGCAGTCAGCATGTTTACAGCTGCCCCAAGCGCTGAAAAGATTCAAGGGCTGGTATTCGGAACTTCAACTCCCGAACAAAAAGCAGCTACACGTGCAAGTTGGAATAAATGGGATATAATTCATACCCTTATCATCCTGGGTATAACCGCAGCTTTTTATTGGTATTTCTGGTAAATCGATATGTTGCTATAATATATATACATGCAACATATCTCTTAAACAAAAATTAAGATATGAGTAATTACTATAGTTCAAATCCGAAACTTTATGTAGGCATCGACTGCATTATATTTGGTTTCAATGAAGGAGAGTTGAACCTGCTGTTGCTGAAGCGCAACTTCGAACCGGCAATGGGCGAATGGTCGCTGATGGGTGGATTCGTGCAGGAAGGCGAAAGCGTGGATGATGCAGCCAAACGAGTCCTTAATGAATTAACCGGATTGGAAGATGTATATATGGAACAAGTCAAAGCTTTCGGAGCCATAGAGCGTGACCCGGGAGAACGCGTAGTCTCGATTGCTTACTATGCGCTCATCAACATCAACGAATACGACAAAGAATCCGTACAGCAGCACAATGCTTTCTGGGTAAATATCAATGAACTACCAGCGCTAATCTTTGATCATCCGCAAATGGTGGAACAAGCCCGGAAGTTGATGCAACAAAAAGCGTCCACCGAACCAATCGGCTTTAATCTGCTACCTAAACTGTTCACACTGTCACAACTGCAAAGCTTATACGAAGCCATATACGGTGAGAATATTGACAAACGGAACTTCCGAAAACGCATAGCAGAAATGGACTATATAGAAAAAACTGACAAGATAGACAAAACGGGGTCCAAACGTGGGGCTGCCTTATATCAGTTTAATGAGAAGGCATACCGCAAAGCTCCGAAATTCAAGCTCTGAAAACCTAATATTCAACAATTTGTAATTAGTAATTTAAATAATATGCTGGAAGCACTGAAAGACAAAGTATTCCATGCCAACCTTGAACTGGTGAAGCACGGATTGGTAATCTTCACATGGGGCAACGTATCGGGTATTGACCGCGAGTCTGGTCTGGTAGTCATCAAGCCCAGTGGAGTGAGTTACGATGAGATGAAAGCAGAGGATATGGTAGTGGTAGACCTTGACGGTAAAGTCATAGAGGGTAAGTTAAACCCTTCCTCGGACACCCCTACTCATATTGCCCTATACAAAGCATTCCCCGAAATAGGCGGTGTGGTGCATACGCACTCTACTTACGCCACTGCTTGGGCACAAGCCGGATGTGACATCCCGAATATCGGGACAACACATGCCGATTACTTCCACGACGCCATACCCTGCACAGCAGACATGACGAAGGAGGAAGTGGAAGGAGCGTATGAACTGGAAACGGGAAATGTCATCGTAAAACGCTTTGAAGGGCTGAACCCGGTACATACTCCCGGAGTATTGGTAAAGAACCACGGTCCTTTCTCGTGGGGAAAAGACGCACACGAAGCGGTACATAATGCCGTAGTGATGGAGCAGGTGGCCAAAATGGCAAGTATAGCCTATGCCGTGAACCCCAACCTGACCATGAATCCGCTGCTGATAGAAAAGCATTTCAGCCGCAAGCACGGTCCTAACGCTTATTATGGACAGAAATAACTATCATTCTTTTAATATAAACTATAAAAATAAATTGTATGAACGCATTTGAACAATATGAAGTATGGTTCGTAACCGGAGCACAGCTCTTGTACGGAGGCGACGCAGTTATCGCAGTAGACGCACATAGTAATGAAATGGTGAAAGGTCTGAATGATTCCGGGAAACTGCCCGTAAAGGTAGTATATAAAGGTACGGTCAATTCATCTAAAGAAGTAACAGCTGCCTTCAAGGCCGCCAACAACGATGAAAAGTGTATCGGAGTCATCACCTGGATGCACACCTTCTCTCCTGCCAAAATGTGGATTCACGGCTTGCAGGAACTGAAGAAGCCATTACTACACTTCCATACACAGTTCAACAAGGAAATTCCCTGGGAGACGATGGACATGGATTTTATGAACCTAAACCAATCGGCTCACGGCGACCGCGAATTTGGACACATCGTGACACGTATGCGAAAGAACCGCAAAGTGGTAGTAGGCCACTGGCAGGACGAAAAAGCCCAAAACCAGATTGCCGCATGGATGCGCGTAGCTGCTGCATGGGCTGATGCGCAGGATATGCTCATCATCCGCTTCGGCGACCAGATGAACAACGTGGCTGTGACAGACGGTGACAAGGTCAGCGCCGAACAGGTATTGGGCTATCATGTGGACTACTATCCCATCAATGATGTGATGACATACTACAATGCTGTCAGCGACGAGGACGTGAAGGCACTCGTAGCAGAATACTTCAAGCTCTACGACCACGCTCCCGAACTGGAAGACGCACGTACGGAAGCCTACACCAAAGTATGGAACTCCGCCAAGGCCGAAATCGCCATTCGCCGCGTGCTGAAAGACACGGGTGCCAAAGGCTTCACCACCAACTTCAACGATTTGGGCGACTTTGACCAAATCCCCGGACTGGCCTCACAGCGACTGATGGCAGAAGGTTACGGCTTCGGTGCCGAAGGCGACTGGAAAACTGCAGCACTGTACCGTACCACTTGGGTGATGAGTCAAGGTATGCCGAAGGGGTGCTCCTTCCTTGAAGACTATACGCTGAACTTCGACGGAGAAAAGAGCGCCATCCTGCAAGCACATATGTTGGAAGTCTGTCCACTGATTGCCGAACAGAAGCCGAAACTGGAAGTGCACCGTCTGAGCATCGGTATCGACAGCGAAACAGCCCGCCTGGTATTTACCAGCAAGCAAGGTGAAGGTGTAGCCGCTACCATCGTAGACCTGGGCAACCGCTTCCGCCTCATTGTGAACAAAGTAGAATGCATCAAGAGCAAGCCTCTGCCCAAGTTGCCCGTTGCCAGTGCACTGTGGATTCCTATGCCCAACCTCGAGGTGGGCGCTGCAGCCTGGATTCTGGCCGGAGGTACACATCATACCAGCTTCTCCTACGACTTGACGGTGGAATATTGGGAAGACTTTGCCGAAATGGCCGGCATCGAAATGGTGGTTATCGATGAAAATACCACCATTAGCGAGTTCAAAAAAGAATTGCGTATGAATGAAGTCTACTATATGCTGAACAAGGCACTTTGCTGATAATCATTACAGATTACCGATTGCGGACTACTAATTACACGTACCACAAACGTAACTAGTAGTTTGCAATCAGTAATCCGTAGTTTATAATCGTACTATAAATCCGTAATTTATCATTAATACCATGAAATTAGATGCAAAATCAACCATTGAGGCAGGTAAGGCCATCCTTGGTATAGAACTCGGTTCCACACGAATCAAGGCGGTTTTGATTGACCAGGAAAACAAACCCATCGCCCAGGGAAGCCATACTTGGGAGAATCAGTTAGTCGACGGACTGTGGACATATAGCGTCGAGGCTGTCTGGTATGGGTTGCAGGATTGCTACGCAGACCTTCGTACCAATGTAAAGAGCCTCTACGATACAGAGATAGAAACCCTGGCAGCCATCGGTGTCAGTGCCATGATGCACGGCTATATGGCATTCAATGAAAAAGAAGAAATCCTTGTACCCTTCCGTACCTGGAGAAATACTAATACCAGCCAGGCTGCCGCAGCCCTATCCGAACTATTTGTCTACAACATCCCTCTGCGTTGGAGCATCTCCCACCTCTACCAAGCCATCCTGGATAATGAAGAGCACGTTCCATCCATCAATTACCTGACCACCCTTGCAGGTTTTGTCCACTGGCAAATAACCGGCCAAAAGGTACTGGGCATAGGAGATGCCTCCGGTATGCTCCCCATCGATCCCATCACCAAAAACTATTCTTCTGAAATGGTGGATAAGTTCGACAAACTTATTGCTCCGAAAGGATACGACTGGAAACTTCGGGATATTCTGCCGAAGGTATTGTCGGCCGGTGAAAACGCAGGCTTCCTTACTCCCGAAGGAGCCAGTCGCCTCGACGTATCGGGACATCTGAAAGCAGGAATTCCCGTCTGTCCACCCGAAGGTGACGCTGGAACCGGCATGGTTGCCACCAACGCCGTAAAGCAGCGCACTGGAAACGTATCGGCAGGCACCTCCTCTTTCTCAATGATTGTATTGGAAAAAGAATTGTCCAAGCCCTACGAAATGATTGACATGGTAACCACCCCCGACGGAAGCCTCGTAGCTATGGTGCATTGCAACAACTGCACTTCCGACCTCAATGCCTGGATCAATATTTTCAAAGAATACCAGGAACTGATGGGTATCCCCGTAGATATGGACGAAATCTACGGAAAACTCTATAACCACGCCCTGACAGGCAATGCAGATTGCGGAGGCCTCATCTCTTACAACTACATATCAGGCGAGCCTATAACGGGACTGGCAGCCGGACGTCCACTGTTTGTACGTTCGGCAAACGACAAGTTCAACCTTGCCAACTTCATGCGCACCCATTTGTATGCTTCAGTGGGAGTTCTCAAAATCGGCAACGACATCCTTTTCAATGAAGAGAAAATCAGAGTAGACAGAATCACCGGTCACGGAGGACTCTTCAAAACCAAAGGAGTAGGCCAGAGAATACTGGCAGCTGCCATCAATTCACCCATTTCCGTTATGGAAACAGCCGGCGAAGGTGGTGCCTGGGGTATTGCCCTCCTCGCTTCCTACCTTGCAAACAACGGAAACGACCAATCCCTTGCCGACTTCCTGGACAAGCATGTATTCACCGGAAATGCCGGTATTGAAATCTCACCGACAGCCGAAGATGTAAGCGGATTCAACACCTACATCGAAAGCTATAAAGCTGGTTTGCCCATCGAAGAAGCAGCAGTAAGATTCAAGAACTAAGTATTTAATAACACTAAAAAACTATGAACACAAAGTTATTTATCAGTAGCATATTTCTCTCCACCTCGTTGTCACTCTTCGCACAGAAAAGTGCCACTATCACTTTACACACAGACCAGAGCGAGCAAATCATTCCCAAAGAAATCTACGGCCAATTTGCAGAGCATTTGGGAACTTGTATCTATGGCGGACTTTGGGTAGGTGAAAACTCCGATATTCCCAACATCAACGGTTATCGCACCGACGTATTCAATGCACTGAAGGAGCTCCGTGTACCCGTCCTTCGCTGGCCGGGCGGCTGTTTTGCCGATGAATACCACTGGATGGACGGTATCGGCCCTAAAGAAAACCGCCCCAAAATGGTGAACAACAACTGGGGAGGCACTATCGAAGACAACAGTTTCGGAACCCATGAGTTCCTCAATCTCTGCGAAATGCTGGGATGTGAACCCTATATCAGTGGAAACGTAGGCAGTGGTACCGTAGAAGAACTTGCCAAATGGGTGGAATACATGACCTCCGAAGGAGACTCCCCCATGGCACGCCTGCGCCGCCAGAACGGTCGCGACAAAGCCTGGAAAGTAAAATACCTCGGCGTGGGTAACGAAAGCTGGGGTTGCGGTGGAAGCATGCGTCCCGAATATTATGCCGACCTCTACCGCCGCTATTCCACCTACTGCCGCAACTATGACGGCAATAGCCTTTTCAAGATAGCCAGCGGTGCCAGCGACTACGACTATAACTGGACCAAAGTGCTGATGGACCGCGTAGGCGGCCGTATGCACGGTCTTTCCTTGCACTACTATACCGTCAGCGGATGGAACGGCAGTAAAGGCGCCGCCACCCAATTCAGTAAAGACGACTATTACTGGACACTGGGCAAATGCCGCGAAATAGAAGACGTGCTCAAAAAGCACTGCGCCATCATGGACGAATACGACCCCCAAAAGGACGTGGCGCTGATGCTTGACGAATGGGGAACCTGGTGGGACACTGAGCCGGGTACCAATCCCGGACATCTGTACCAGCAGAATACATTGCGTGATGCTTTTGTCGCCTCCCTCAGCTTCGACATCTTCCATAAATATACCGACCGTCTGAAAATGGCGAACATTGCCCAAATCGTCAATGTATTGCAATCCATGATTCTGACCAGCGGAAAAAACATGGTACTCACCCCCACTTATTATGTATTCAAAATGTACAATGTACACCAGGATGCCACCTACATTCCTCTTGAGCTGAACTGCGACATGATGGATGTACGCGACAACCGCAAAATACCAATGGTCAGCGCTACCGCCTCCAAAGACCAAAATGGCAAGATACACATTTCCATGTCCAACGTAGATGCAGACAATGCACAGGAAGTGACCATCAATCTGTCTGGAACGAAAGCCAAGAAAGCAGTTGGCGAAATATTGACTTCCACCAATCTGACGGACTACAATTCATTTGAAAATCCCGACAATGTGAAACCCGTTCCGTTCAAAGAGGTAAAAGTCAATAAAGATATTCTCAAGATTAAACTTCCGGCCAAATCAATCGTTACTATTGAGTTACAGTAAAACTACCGTGCACCGCACAAAATCAGCTAAATACGTTTAGTATCATTTTAGCAGCAAAAAGGCAGTAATACTGATAAAAAAGACACTCTTCGAGTGTTGTGAATTACGCATAAAGAGTTATCTTTGCCCTTGGAAAACCTACAAGGACCAAATAACCTATTGATAATATTCAAAATTAATTAGATTCAATATGAACGACAACAAACTTATGAACCGTGCAGCGGATAATATCCGTATCCTTGCTGCATCCATGGTTGAGAAAGCCAACTCCGGACACCCGGGCGGTGCCATGGGTGGTGCCGACTTTGTAAATGTACTCTTCTCAGAGTTCCTGGTATATGATCCTGAAAATCCGGCTTGGGAAGGTCGCGACCGCTTTTTCCTCGACCCGGGACACATGTCACCGATGCTTTACTCCACATTGGCCCTGACCGGCAAGTTCACGCTGGACGAACTGAAAGAGTTCCGTCAATGGGGAAGCCCTACTCCGGGACATCCCGAACGTGACATCATGCGCGGCATCGAAAACACTTCCGGACCGCTCGGCCAGGGACACACATTTGCAGTCGGTGCGGCCATCGCAGCCAAGTTCATGAAGGCACGTTTCGAAGAAGTAATGCCACAGACCATCTACGCTTATATTTCCGACGGTGGCATCCAGGAAGAAATCTCCCAAGGCTCAGGCCGTATTGCCGGAGCATTAGGGTTGGATAATCTCATCATGTTCTATGATGCCAACGACATCCAGCTTTCTACCGAAACAAAGGATGTAACCATCGAAGACACCGGCAAGAAATACGAAGCTTGGGGCTGGAAAGTCATTAAAATCAATGGCAACGATCCCGATGCCATCCGCGGTGCACTGAACGAAGCTAAAGCTGAGAAAGAGCGTCCGACGCTGATTATCGGTCATACCGTAATGGGTAAAGGTGCCCGCAAGGCAGACGGCAGCAGCTACGAGGCTGATTGTGCCACGCACGGTGCTCCTCTGGGCGGCGACGCTTATGTAAACACTATCAAGAATTTGGGTGGTGACCCGACAAATCCGTTTGTCATCTTCCCCGAAGTGGCCGAACTATATGCCAAGCGTGCAACTGAGCTGAAGAAAATCATGGCTGAAAAGTATGCAGCCAAAGCCGCATGGGCAAAAGCCAATCCGGAAAAGGCTGCCAAACTGGAAATGTTCTTCTCCGGCAAGGCTCCCGAAGTGAATTGGGCCGCCATCGAACAGAAAGCAGGCGTTGCCACCCGCGCAGCATCCGCCACTGTGCTCAGTGCTCTCGCCACTCAAGTAGAAAATATGATTGTTGCTTCTGCCGACCTTTCCAATTCCGACAAGACAGACGGATTCCTCAAGAAAACACATGCCTTCAAGAAAGGTGATTTCAGCGGTGCATTCTTCCAGGCCGGTGTTGCCGAGCTGACTATGGCATGTTGCTGTATCGGTATGGCACTGCATGGCGGTGTAATCCCCGCTTGCGGAACATTCTTCGTATTCTCCGACTACATGAAACCTGCCGTACGTATGGCAGCCTTGATGGAAGTTCCTGTGAAGTTCATCTGGACACACGATGCCTTCCGTGTAGGTGAAGACGGTCCTACCCATGAACCGGTAGAGCAGGAAGCCCAAATCCGCCTGATGGAAAAACTGAAAAACCACAAGGGACATAATTCCATGTTGGTACTCCGCCCGGCAGATGCAGAAGAAACAACTGTGGCATGGAAACTGGCAATGGAAAATACCACAACCCCAACCGGTTTGATTTTCTCCCGCCAGAACATCGCCAACCTGCCCGAAGGCAACGATTACGAACAAGCTGCCAAAGGCGCTTATATTGTAGCCGGCTCCGATGAAAATCCAAATATAATCCTCGTTGCTTCAGGCTCGGAAGTTGCCACATTGGTAGCCGGTACTGAATTGCTGCGCAAGGATGGCATCAAGGTGCGTATCGTGTCCGTTCCTTCCGAAGGTCTGTTCCGTAGCCAAGCTCCGGGATATCAAGAAGGCATTATCCCGTGTGGTGCCAAGGTATTCGGCCTGACAGCCGGTCTGCCCGTCACACTGCAAGGGCTGGTAGGTCCCCGCGGTAAAGTATGGGGATTGGAATCATTCGGATTCTCGGCACCTTATAAAGTGCTGGACGAAAAGCTCGGTTTCACCGCAGAGAACGTTTACAAGCAAGTAAAAGCAATGTTATAATCATTATCCGATGTGCTGATGTGCTGATTGCCCGCACCCTACAAGCTGCAGGCATCAGCACATTGGCACATTAGTATATTAACTGACCATCATGAAAACAATAGGAATCTGTTCCGACCATGCAGGCTTCGAATTGAAGGAATATGTCCGCGGCTGGCTGGAAGCCAAAGGCTGGGCTTACAAGGACTTCGGGACCTACTCAACCGAGAGTTGCGACTATCCCGACTTTGCGCATCCGCTGGCTCTGGCCGTTGAAGCCGGAGAGTGCTATCCGGGTATTGCCATCTGCGGAAGCGGTGAAGGCATCAGTATAACGCTGAACAAGCATCAAGGTATCCGCGCAGCCCTCTGCTGGACAGCAGAAATAGCCCATTTGGCACGCCAGCACAATGATGCCAATGTGCTTGTCATGCCAGGGCGATTCATCAGTACCGAAGAAGCCGACATGATTATGAGGGAATTCTTCAGTACACCATTCGAAGGCGGACGCCACCAACGAAGAGTGGACAAGATACCGGTACACTTGTAAAGCAGTAGAATCACATTCTTTATGATATCCGCCCGAAGCTCTGACATTCTGATAGAATCGTGAGAAACTTCGGGCTTTTTATTTGCCCCTTTTTCTTATTTTTCACAGTGAAGATGCTCATTGTCTTCAAATAAAAACTATCTTTGTGGTTCGATAACCCGGATATTTTTTAGATATGGAACGACTGAATACCATAAAAGAGCTTATCAACCAGGGAAATGTAGAGCAAGCCATCCAGCAGCTTGACGAAATACTGCAAACAGACTTTCCCGGCAAAGACGAAGCTTACTACCTGCGGGGAAATGCCTATCGGAAACAAGGCAACTGGCAACAAGCACTGAACAACTATCAGTATGCCATCGACCTGAACCCCGAAAGCCCGGCACAACATGCCTATCAAATGGCTATGGACATCCTGAACTTCTACAACAAGGATATGTACAATCAATAAATAAAGAACGTAAATTATGGCAAAAATCAAAGGAGCAATCGTAGTAGACACCGAACGTTGCAAAGGCTGCAACTTGTGTGTGGTAGCGTGTCCGCTCAACGTAATAGCCCTCACCAAGGAGGTGAATGTGAAAGGGTATAACTATGCCCACCAGATATTGGAAGATACTTGTAACGGCTGCGCCTCGTGCGCCACAGTATGTCCGGACGGATGTATCTCAGTATATAAAATAAAAGTAGAATAAATCTGTAAATCAGTAGAATATGGCAGAAGAAGTTGTATTAATGAAAGGAAACGAAGCCATCGCCCACGCAGCCATCCGTTGCGGTGCAGACGGTTACTTCGGATATCCCATTACTCCGCAATCGGAGGTATTGGAAACTCTTGCCGAACTGAAACCCTGGGAGACGACCGGCATGGTGGTTCTTCAGGCAGAAAGTGAAGTGGCAGCTATCAATATGGTGTACGGCGGTGCCGGAAGTGGTAAAATGGTCATGACCTCCTCCTCCAGCCCCGGTGTCAGCCTAAAGCAGGAAGGTATCTCTTATCTGGCAGGTGCCGAGCTGCCTTGCTTGATTGTAAACGTTATGCGCGGCGGTCCCGGTCTGGGAACCATCCAACCGAGCCAGGCCGACTATTTCCAGACAGTAAAAGGAGGCGGCCACGGTGACTATCGTCTGATTGCCCTTGCTCCGGCTTCCGTACAAGAAATGGCAGATTTCGTAGGACTGGCATTCGAACTTGCCTTCAAATACCGTAATCCGGCAATCATCCTTGCCGACGGTGTCATCGGCCAGATGATGGAAAAAGTGGTGCTCCCGGTACAAAAGCCACGCCGCACCGATGCGGAAGTCATCGAACAATGCCCATGGGCCACTACCGGCAGAACCAATGGTCGCAAACCCAACGTCATCACCTCATTGGAACTGAAACCGGAAGAAATGGAAAAGAACAACATCCGTTTCCAGGCCAAATACAAGCAGATAGAAGAGAATGAGGTTCGCTTCGAGGAAATTCATTGCGATGATGCCGACTACCTGATTGTAGCCTTCGGCTCTATGGCACGCATCGGACAGAAAGCAATGGAGCTGGCACGCGAAGAAGGAATAAAGGTAGGTATGCTCCGCCCCATCACGTTGTGGCCGTTCCCGACCAAAGCCATTGTCGCGTATGCCGACAAGGTGAAAGGTATGCTCGTTACAGAATTGAATGCCGGACAGATGGTGGAAGATGTCCGCCTTGCCGTGAACGGTAAAGTGAAAGTGGAACATTTCGGACGCCTCGGCGGCATTGTTCCCGATCCGGATGAGATAGTAGATGCATTGAAAGAAAAACTGATTAAGAAATGAATCCTGATAAAATAAGAAACGTACTGAACATTCTCTTCATGGTACTTGCCCTGGCAGCTATCATTATATATTTTGCTGCAAAAGATGACTTCAAGCTGTTCATCTACGTCTGCGGCGCGGCGATATTCGTCAAGTTGATGGAGTTTTTCATACGGTTCACCAACAGATAGGAGAAGTGATTATGACAAAAGAAGATATTATAAAGCCCGAGAATCTGGTTGCCAAGAAACCGACTCTGATGAACGACAATCCCATGCACTACTGCCCGGGATGCAGCCATGGCGTAGTTCATAAACTCGTAGCCGAGGTCATCGAAGAAATGGGACTGGAAGACAAAGCAATAGGCATCTCCCCCGTGGGATGTGCCGTGTTCATCTATAATTATATAGACATCGACTGGCAGGAAGCCGCCCATGGACGTGCGCCCGCACTTGCCACTGCCATCAAGCGCCTTTGGCCAGACCGCCTGGTGTTCACTTACCAAGGAGACGGCGACCTGGCTTGTATCGGTACTGCCGAAACCATCCACGCCTTGAACCGCGGCGAAAACATCACCATCATCTTCATCAACAATGCCATCTATGGTATGACCGGGGGACAAATGGCTCCCACTACCCTTGTAGGCATGAAGACATCGACCAGCCCTTACGGACGTGACGTGCATCTGCACGGCTATCCGCTGAAGATGGCCGATATTGCTGCACAATTGGAAGGAACCGCTTACGTGACACGCCAAAGCGTACAGTCCGTTCCCGCCATCCGCAAAGCGAAAAAGGCTATCCGCAAAGCATTCGAGAACTCTATGGCAGGCAAAGGTTCCAACCTTGTGGAAATCGTTTCCACCTGTAACTCCGGCTGGAAGATGTCTCCTGCGAAATCCAATGAATGGATGGTAGAGAACATGTTCCCCTTCTATCCGCTGGGCGACCTGAAAGATAAATAATCATGCTAAAGACAGAAGAACAATGAAAGAAGAAATCATTATAGCAGGCTTCGGTGGACAAGGTGTATTGTCCATGGGAAAGATTTTGGCATATTCCGGATTGATGGAAGGCAAAGAGGTGACTTGGATGCCGGCTTACGGACCGGAACAACGTGGTGGTACAGCCAACGTAACAGTCATCGTAAGTGACGAGAAAATATCCTCACCCATCTTAAGCAAGTACGATGCCGCCATCATCCTGAACCAGCCGTCACTGGAGAAATTCGAAAGCAAGGTAAAACCCGGAGGCGTACTTATCTACGACGGTTACGGCATCATCAACCCGCCGACGCGTAAGGACATCCACGTTTACCGCATCAACGCCATGGATGCCGCCAATGAAATGAACAACGCCAAGGCATTCAACATGATTGTATTGGGTGGATTATTGAAAATCAAGCCGATGGTTACACTGGACAGTGTACTCAGAGGATTGAAGAAGACACTGCCCGAACGCCACCACCACTTGATACCGATGAACGAAGAAGCTATCAAGAAAGGAATGGAACTTATTCAGGAAATGAAATGAAAGGCTATGTAAAGCCACTCCCCATAAGAGGAGGAACTTTACGCCAGAATAAGAGATAAAGGAAAACGGATAAGCCCTTGTGATATTGATTTATTGCAAGGGCTTATTTCATTTCAAGCCGGAAAAAGTATGGATTCAAGGGCAGAGAACCGGAAGCAGTATAGAACAAAACAGAAAACAAGACAGTTTAAAAGAAGCAAAAAAGGCTGAATTCAGTAAGCAAATAATTTTTTATTGTATCTTTGCGCCTAATTATGAGACGAATTGTACTGACATATATATTTCTGTCCGTTATAGGGATATGGGGGGCTATGGCGCAAAACACCTTAAACCCGATGAACAATCGCGACCGGTTCGGTAACCAGATTGACCCGAATACCCAGCCGGACAATCTGGAAGACAGTACCAATACTGAGATTCAAAGTCTTCCACCCAAGCTTTACATGTGGAAACTAAGTGAGACACTGGGCAACCGTACCATCATACCTGCCGACACAGCCAGCCTCAACTTCCAGAGCACCAATCTGGTGGAAGGAATGTTCGGCCACTACAACTACTTGGGAAATTTAGGTTCTCCACGTCTCTCACGTCTGTTCTTCGAACGGGAGGAAAGCGAACCTACCATCTTCATGGCTCCCTTCTCCAGTTTTTTCACACGTCCCGACCAGGTGCTTTTCACCAACAGCAACGTGCCTTACACCAATCTTACCTACTACAAGGCCGGCAACAAAGTGAACGGTGAAGAACGCTTCAAGTCCTATTTCTCCGTCAACGTCAACAAGCAGTTGGCATTTGGCTTCAACATCGACTATCTGTACGGGCGCGGTTATTACCAGAACCAGTCCACCTCGCACTTCAATGCAGGACTGTTCGGTAGCTATATCGGCGAGAAATACCAGGTACAAGCAGTCTACAACAACTTTTTCCTGAAGATGAACGAGAACGGCGGTATTGCAGACGACCAATACATCACCCGTCCCGAAAACATGTCCGGAGGAAAGAAAGAGTACGAGTCCACCACTATTCCGGTCAAATTGGAACAGAGTTCCAACCGTAACAAGGATTTTTATATCTATCTGACACAGCGCTATCGTCTTGGTTTTACGCGGAGAGTACGGAACACACAAGAAGGCAAACCGACGGTATCCGCACCCAAAGCCTCATCCTCCCCGTCCTCTGAATCCGAAATATCCGCTTCGAACAACGACATAGCATTGCCAAACGACAGCATAGCATCAAAATCGGTCAGCACACTTGCAGCTGCCAATGACAGCCTGCCGTCTGTTTCTACCGCAGACAACGACTCACTTTTCGAAGAAGAGTTCGTCCCCGTCACCAGCTTTATCCATACCTTGAAAGTAGAGCGGTCGCGGCACCAATTCCGTTCGGGAAGCGAGCCCGAAGGATTCTTCCCGGAAGACTACAAGCTTTACAAGAATTACAGCAACGACTCCACCACGGCATTCAGTGTAAAGAACGTGTTCGGAATAGCCTTGCTGGAAGGTTTCAACAAATATGCCAAAGCCGGACTTACGGCTTATATCTCCCACAAGTTCAGCCGGTACGACCTGATGAACACGGACACGCTTACCGACATGCGCCGCATCCGCTACACCGAACAGGAAATCTTCGTGGGCGGCGAGCTCGCCAAGCGCGAAGGCAAACTGTTGCACTACAACGTAAACGGTGAAGTGGGGTTGGTAGACAAAGCCATCGGGCAGTTCCGCGTCAACGCCAATCTGGACCTGAACTTCCGTCTATGGAAAGATACGGTGAACTTCTACGCCCGCGGTTATGTGAGCAACACGCTTCCTTCCTTCTATATGCGTCATTATCACTCCAACCACTACAACTGGGACAATGACAACATGGACAAAGAATTCCGTACGCGTGTGGAAGGCGAGCTGAACATTTCCCATTGGGGAACCAATCTCCGTGCCGGTGTAGAGAATATAAAGAACTACACTTACTTCAACCAAAGCGCCCTGCCCGAACAGAACGGAGGCAACATACAAGTGCTGTCTGCCACGCTGAAACAAGACTTCCGCCTCGGTGTCTTCCACCTGGACAACGAGGTGACCTGGCAGAAGACGAGCAATGAAACAGTACTTCCACTGCCCCAACTCTCGCTCTACCATAACTTCTACATATTGGCTAAACTCGCCAAGAAGGTGCTGACCGTTCAGTTGGGTGCCGATGTCCGTTACTTCACCAAGTACAACGCACCCGCCTATGCACCCGGCGTCCAGCAATTCCATCTGCAACCTACGGACGATTTGGTGGAAATAGGCGGTTACCCCATCGTAAACGTATATGCTAACCTGCACTTGAAGCGGACGCGTATCTTTGCCATGATGTATCACGTCAACGCGGGTATGGGAAGCGCCAATTCCTTCCTGGTGCCGCACTACCCCATCAATCCGCGCTTGTTCAAAATTGGCGTCTCATGGAATTTCTATGACTAACAGATGACTGTATGACGAAAAGCAGACTGCTCAAATACGCACTTCTGGGAATTGCAGCGGCTCTCATTGCCCACTATCTCATCAAGAAAGAAGAGAAACCGAAAGGTCATCCGCGCGATTATGCCGAGATAACTGCCGAAGGCATCATACATGCTTCGACGGAATACAACTCCATCAGTTTCTATGTGGATGATGACACCTTGTCCGGTTTCCACTACAAGCTGATAGAAGCTTTTGCACGCGACCACGGGCTGCAAGCGGCCATATCACCGGAAATGAGCTTCAACAAGCGGCTGGAAGGCCTGGCCGACGGGCAATATGACGTGATTGCCTACGGCATCCTCGCCACCAGTGAGCTGAAAGACTCCTTGCTGCTTACCACCCCTATTGTGCTGAACAAGCAAGTGCTGGTGCAACGCAAGCTTGAGAATATTTCCGACTCGTCATTATTCATCAAAAGCCAACTGGACCTGGCTGGAAAGACACTGCACGTAGTGAAAGGCTCCCCTTCCATACTACGCATCCGCAACCTGGGAAATGAGATAGGCGACACCATCTACGTTGAGGAAATAGAGAAGTACGGTTCCGAACAACTGATTGCCTTGGTAGCCCATGGAGACATCGACTATGCCGTATGCGACGAAAGCATTGCCCGTACCGCAGCCGACAGCATTCCTCAAATAGACATCAATACCGCCATCAGCTTCACGCAATTCTATTCCTGGGGGGTAAGCAAACAGTCCCCTATCCTGCTGGACAGCCTCAACACATGGCTGGATAGTTTCAAAAAGGGAAAAGAATACAAGAAAATCTACAAACGATACTACGGGAAACGAAACTAAGCTGCACTTTTCCATACACGCAGCATATCCCTACTTTTACAACTAGTTATCAATCAGCAGCTTATTACTGCAAAATCCTGCATACATTTTGCAGTGCCACTGCAAAGCCGTTGCAGTGGCACTGCACACCGATATGCAGTACGACTGCAACAGTTATGCAGTGATACTGCAACACGTTTGCAGTCGCACTGCAAAATACATGCAGCAAGAATGCAAACAAGATGCAGTCATCAAATACCCATATCGATATTACGGCATACCCGAAGTAAAGAATTAGAGTCCTTCCACCTCCCTTAGCCACATCTCCGACGAAGCATCGCTCGGCATTCTCCAATCACCGCGCGGACTCAGAGAGATACTGCCCACCTTCGGACCATCCGGCAAACAGGAACGCTTGAACTGCTGGTTGAAGAAACGACGGCAGAAAGTCTGCAACCATTTTTTGATGGTTTCTTCATCATACATCCCCTTGAATGTCCGTGCTGCCAGGAAAAATATCTTGGAAGGACGGAAACCGCAGCGCAGGAAGTAATAAAGGAAGAAGTCGTGAAGCTCATACGGCCCCACCAAATCCTCGGTAATCTGCTGGATATTACCGTTCTCATCTGCCGGAATCAGTTCCGGGCTGATGGGAGTATCCACAATATCGAGCAAGGTAGCACGTGAAGCATCGTCCATATCATGCTCTGCCACCCATTTCACCAAGTGCTTCACCAGAGTCTTGGGGACGCTGGCATTCACACCGTACATCGACATGTGATCGCCGTTGTAAGTGGCCCATCCTAAAGCAAGTTCCGAAAGGTCGCCCGTACCGATAACCATTCCCCAGGTCTGGTTGGCAATATCCATCAAGATTTGGGTACGCTCCCGTGCCTGCGCATTCTCGTAAACCACGTCGTGCACATGGACATCATGGTCTATGTCTTTGAAATGCTGTATGCAGGCCTCCTTGATACTGACTTCGCGGACAGTCACACCGAGGGAGTTCATCAGGTCGATGGCATTCGTGTAAGTACGGTCGGTCGTTCCGAATCCCGGCATGGTGACACCGACAATACCCTGGCGGGACCATCCCAACTTATCGAAAGTCTTTACGCAAACCAGCAGCGCCAGCGTAGAATCCAGTCCACCCGAAATGCCGATAACGGCACTCTTCGCTTTAGTATGCACCAGACGTTGCGCCAGTCCGGACACCTGGATGGAGAATACCTCCTCACAGCGTTCGTCCAACGCTATCCCCTGCGGAACAAATGGATGCGGTTCAAAAGTACGTGTCAGGTTCAAATCCCTGCTGTTGACATACTCCGTAGAGATTCGTACCGGAAGGGCCGAAACACAATTTGCATGGCAAGCCGCGAAGGTCGTATTCACCCGGCGCTCCGTACGCAAGTGTTCCACATCAATTTCACTGATGACCACCTGCCCTTCGAAAGAGAAGCGTTCGTTTGCCGCCAGCAGAGTCCCGTTCTCATAAATCAGTCCGTTGCCGGCAAACACCACATCCGTAGTGGATTCTCCGAAACCGCATGAGCTGAATACATAACCGGCAATGCACCGTGCCGACTGCTGGCTGATAAGCGAGCGCAGATAATTGTGCTTGCCGATACCTTCATTGTCGGCCGAAAGATTGAACAAGATTTCCGCACCTTGCAGTGCCAGCGTGGAACTGGGCGGTATGGGTGCCCACAAATCTTCGCATATCTCCACTCCGAAAGTGGTATCTGCCGTTTCGAACAGCAGGTCTCTCCCCATCGGAATAATCTGCCCGCAAAGGCGCACACTGTTTTCTGCCACATCACATGCGGAAGTAAACCAGCGCTTCTCATAAAACTCCTTATAATTGGGAAGATAAGTCTTCGGGACAACGCCCAGCACTCTCCCCTTCTGAATGACAACCGCCGCATTCAGCAACACACCGTTCAGTGCAACGGGCATGCCCAATATCGAAATGATATCCATCTGGCGCGTATTGTTCAGAATCTGTATCAGCCCCATTTCCGCCTCTTCGAGCAGAAGTTGCTGGGCAAAGAGGTCGCCACAAGTATATCCGGTAATGCACAACTCCGGAAAAGCAATGATTTGCACACCTTTCCCATCGGCTATAATAATCTCTTTTTCAATCTCTGAGGCATTGAACTTACAGTCAGCCACCTTGACACGGGGCACAGCCGCCGCTACTTTTACATATCCGTAATTCATAAGGATGCTATATTATTTATTCGGTGCAAAGATACGGCAAAATTCTGATTAAGAGAGATAAGGGAAAAACGTTTTATCTATATCGGCACGAGAAACTGACTAAAACCGGGTGCATCCTGCCTTCGCTTTTATGACAAAAATACGGCAACCTACCTACAAGAAGAGGAACATATATAAACAATTTTAATGACCGCAACTAAAAATTTTCCAAAAATCTTTTGGAGAATTATAGGAACTTCCTATCTTTGCAAGTGAATTAAAAATGTAATAATTACAAGTTTGAAACTTTAGATTATATGGATGTAGTAAAACGATTGCAGAATCATAATATCAAGCCTTCAGTACAGCGCATAGCCATCATGAATTACTTGATAGAGCATCGTACGCATCCCACGGTGGATGAAATCTATACGGCACTGTCTCCCTCCATACCGACACTGTCTAAAACAACGGTATACAATACCTTGAAACTACTGAGCGAGCAAGGTGCCGCACAAACCCTGACTATCGACGAGCGTAACACATGTTATGATGCCGATACCAGCCCGCACGGTCATTTCTTGTGCAAGCGTTGCGGAAAGATTTATGACTTGATGTGCAATAACAACATCAAGAAAGTGGTCGACATGGATATGGACGGGCACGATGTGCAGGAAATCCACTACTATTATAAAGGAATCTGTAAACATTGCATAGAAGAAGAACGTTTAAGAACAACAAAGAATAACTAATTCAACTAATTAAAATCTGAGAGAAAATGAAAAAATTTAGATGTACTGTATGCGGTTACGTATACGAAGGAGATGCAGCTCCCGAAAAGTGCCCATTGTGTAAAGCTCCCGCAAGCAAGTTCGTAGAAGTTGAAGAAGCAACAGCTGACGGCCCGCTGGTATTTGCCGACGAACACGTAATCGGCGTAGCCAAAGGTTGCGACGACGAAATGATTAAGGACCTAAACAACCACTTCATGGGCGAATGTACAGAAGTTGGTATGTACTTGGCAATGAGCCGCCAGGCAGACCGTGAAGGTTATCCCGAAGTTGCAGAAGCTTTCAAGCGTTACGCTTGGGAAGAAGCAGAACACGCTTCCAAGTTTGCCGAACTGCTGGGCGACTGCGTATGGGACACCAAGACAAACCTCGAAAAGAGAATGAACGCAGAATCAGGTGCATGCGAAGACAAGAAGCGTATCGCTACCCGTGCCAAAGCATTGAACCTCGACGCTATCCATGACACCGTTCACGAAATGGCTAAGGACGAAGCCCGTCACGGTAAAGGTTTCGAAGGTCTGTACAACCGCTATTTCAAGAAATAATCCTATACTTTTATAGTAATGTGAAGAAAAGGGACTGCTAATGTTAGTAAGTCCCTTTTTTTATTCCAACTTTTTTCACTTTACAATGTCACGTTTGTATTTCCCATTCGTCTTATCTGTGTAAATGGAACTCAAAGAATTCAAAATAACCGTTCTTCCACTCCGTGCCAAGCTGTTGAACTATGCACGGAAGTTGACCGACGAACCGGAGGATGCAGAAGATGCCGTCCAGGAGGTACTGCTCAAGCTATGGAACAAAAGGCTTGAACTGGAGCAATACCGGAGCATCGAAGCATTTGCCATGACGTTGACGCACAACATCTGTATAGATATGTGGCGCTGCAAACGCAACGACAACCTATCTCTTGACATTGTGCAGGCGGCATCCCCCACCGGAACACCGGAACGGCTGTTGGAAATCAAAGATGAAATCCGCTTGATGCACGAAATCATCCACTCGCTGCCCAATCTTCAACGCACCATCATGCAGATGAAAGACATCGAAGGATACGAAACGGACGAAATCGCCGAAATCACGGGATGCGGACCGGAAGCCATCCGCAGCAATCTGTCAAGAGCCCGGAAGAAAGTGAGAGACGTTTACCTGCGAACCATACAAGAAAGAAAAGAAAGGAGAAATGAGCCATGAAGATAGATGAACTGCTGGATAAATATTTCGAAGGGGAAACTTCCTGCGAAGAAGAGCGTGAACTGCGCCGTTTCTTTACCGAAGAGGAAGTGCCGGAGCACCTGCAAACGTACCGCCCCCTATTCGCTTATCTGAACCGGGAAGCAACTTCAATGGCAGAACCGACAGAGGAAAAATCCGTAACAACAGAATCGGCAAAGGAAGTACCCGCACAGCGGAAGCCTTTCCGTCTCTATCGCACATTCTATGCTGTCAGCGGCATTGCCGCCGGATTGCTCCTGCTTCTCGGGGTAGCTAAGATTATATTTCCGCTTTCCGGTGTTCCCGAAAATTATGTCGTCATCGACGGCCAGCGGTATACAGACGAGAAACTGGTGGAAGCCAAAGCACTAGAAGCCCTGCAGAACGCCAGCTTCACGGATGAAGATTTAAGCAACTTACTGTTTCAACACTAATATAACAAGGTTATGAAAACATCTATACTGATTTGCATACGTAGTCTGTGCCTCTTTTCCCTGCTGATTTGCCTGCCAGCCTTTGTACATGCACAAGAGAGACTGCAAATAGCCGACCTATTCAGCAAGTATGGCGAGCAAAAGGACGTGACCAGGGTAGAACTGAACGGCAGTATCCTGAAATCTTACCGCATGACTACCTACAAGAGCCTTGTGTTCAAGAATGTATCCCCCTATCGCCGGGAAATTCAGCAGGCCATTGTACACGACAAGCAAGATAACGCAAAGAAGGCGCAGGAGGTAATGGAAAGCGGTGTGCTGCGTAGCGCTTATTACCAACTGAAAGAGGTGGAACGCAATGGAAAGAAGCTGAACCGCTACATCATTTTCAAGATAGGAAAAGACTCCATGGGCACTTTGATTTACATAGAGGGTCTGCTCAGTGAAAAGGAAATGATGGATATGCTTTACAAATCGGAATAACACTAAAAACAATATACGATATGAAAACCAGAATTATGATTTTGGCCTGCCTGCTTGCTGTGCCGGCCGGCCGCATGGCAGCACAACAACAGACTGACCCTGAACAGAAAGCTACAGTACAGACACAAGGCGACTCCATCATCATCCGGAAAGGAAAAGGAGACATGCGCATCAAGGTGTACGAAGAGCAGTTGGAAGACGGAGAAAAGAAAGAAGTACAAATTTATGAAGGAGTCTATCTCGAGAAAGTGGATGCAGACAAGCGCACTTTCCTCGACGCACTGCCATTCATCCCCAAAAAGAGAAGATACAATGCTTACGAACCGCACTGTTCCGGTCTGTATATTGGCTACAGCCGGCTGGCTAACGACTTCCTTTCCTTCGGAGCAAGCGACAAGATGGGACTCGACTTATCCAAGTCATGGGAATTCGGCTTCAACATCCTCTCCGTATATCACAACTTCAAGAAGAACCCGCATTGGGGAATCAACCTGGGAGTCAGCTGGGGATACCGTTCTTTCAATATCGACGGTAACTATGCCTTGCTGAAGGAAAACGGAACCAGCATCTTCACCGCAGGCAACGAAGACACCAGTTACAATAAAAGCCGTCTGCGCCATTTCTTCTTCCGTGTACCCGTATTGATGGAATGGCAGCAAAGAGTGGGAAGAAACAAAGTGTTCTTCAATGCCGGTCCCGAATTTGAGATACGTCACAGCGTGAAGTCATTCTCACACATCAACGGAGGCAAGAAGAAAACCGTAGGCAAAGGTATGTATGTGCAGCCCGTCGGCATAAACCTGCTGGCACAAGCCGGTTATGGTAATATCGGCATTTACCTGCGCTACTCCACATACGGATTATTCCAGAAAGACAAGGGACCGGAAGTATCTCCCTATTCATTTGGCGTGGCATGGTATCTGTAATCCCTCCCCTATAACACAAGACTCCCCGAAATGTATTTGTACATTCCGGGGAGTTCTTTTATACCCTAAGGTATTGACAATGAAAGGTTATCTGCAATAAAAATTGTTCTTCTAAAAACGCATGCCCAATGTAAATAGCACTTTACTGCGAGTGTTGGTAACTTCCGTTGTTGGCGGTGTTACCAAGCCATTTATATCATTATAAAACGGATAGAAATCAGATTTATAAGTATCGAATTTATAAGCCAAATCCGCATAAAACGAAGAAAAGCGATAACCGATACCTAAAGTGAAAGTATTCATCGATTTGCTATTGGCAAAATCCGTATCTGTATTTATAGAATTGGAAGGCAATGCCTTAATAGCATCCTTTTTATAGGCTGCAGTACTGTAATTGTAACCGGCACGCAGAGAGAAAGCAGGTATCGGCTTGTATTCTGCTCCTAAACGAAGCGTACTTACCCCCTTCATACAGAGGTCAGCCTCACCCGTTTCCCATGCCATCTCATCACCTTCAGGATATTTGAACTTCATGCTTGAGTAGTCCTCATATTCATATTCAGCTCCCAAAGCCAGATTATTACCGACTGTATAGCCCAAACTTGCATTAAATACCCACGGGGTTTGCAGCTTAAAATCACGGTCCATATCTCTACCGCCTAATGCAGAATAAGTATCCACAGTGGTACGAGTAGGAGTTTCATCCCCAGCCTCATTCGGTAAAAACAAATCCGAAGTCAGCAACGCTCCCGTAGTATAAGTCAGTTTGTAATAAGTAGGAGTATGCACAGCCAAACCTATACGAAGCGGAGAATCCTCAATCGGCCGGAAGATGGCACCGAATTTGAAGTCGAAACCCGAACCGTGTATACGGTTAAAGCTCTCCAAAGAGTAGCCTTCCTCATAAATCTGCCCGTCGCCCTCCCATTTGTAGGCATACATTTCATCATAGAGAGAATATTTGTTGTAATCCACATCGTAAGCACCCAGAGTAACACCAAAGTAAAAACGGTCATTTATATTGAAGGAGATATTGAAATCATATTGGTCAATACCGCCACGCTCACGCGACAAGAAATAAGCATCCGCTTCGGAAGGAATATAAGGAAGATAAGTATTATAGTCCTCACTTTCTATATCCTCAAGAACAAGTGCACCTTGATACCCCATAGTCCCCAGCCATCCAGCATAATTATGTTGATAAATATCCTTGCGACCATAGTCCAAATAAGCTTCTTGATCCGGGTAATCATATTGAGGACGATGATAGAACGCATAAGCTGCATCCGTAGCCTGCTGCGCCATACTCCGCACTTGAGATACATATTGATTATCTATGCTTCCCATCAACCCCTGCATCGTCATATTCTTATAGAATGACTTTGATTTGTGGTAATTAAAACCAAAATTCACATACCGCAAAGGAGTATGATTGCCTATCTTCGAAGCTATCACAAAACCGGCATTATCAAAACTCCAGCGGTTCTTGTTCGTTTCAAATTTATTACCTACATAATTGCTTTCTGTACCCGTCATTGAATAGCCAAAGGTAAGCATAGCATCATTGCTACGATAAATACCGATACCGGCAGGATTGGTTCCTATGGTAGAAATATCACCACCCAATGCTCCCATAGCTCCGCCCATTCCGACAAAACGGGCGGTTCCATTCAATTCCTTCTGTGCTATATTCGTTGCATCATATATTGTCTGTGCCCCTGCGCCTACAGCTGTAAACATAGCAAGGGCTATCATGGTTATCTTCTTCATAATTCTTAGTCTTGTTAGATTAAAACATACTTATACTTACCGTCTTCTGGAACCACCGCCGCCACTGGAACGACTGGCACCACCGCCACCACCACTGGAGTAACTGGAACGTGAGCTACTGCCTGAAGAGAAGCTGGAAGAAGAACGGGTGCTACTGGATGAACGTACTGGAGCAGAATATGAACGACTGCTACTACGATTGTTGTCATTGGAGTAGCTGCGTGCCGGTGCGGCGCTCGAACCTCTGTTATAAGTCGATGAAGTCCTGCTACGAGTGGAAGTTCCAACAGAAGAGCGTACACCGGAAGAACGACTGCTACGAACTCCTTCTACGCTACTATTATATGAGCTACTACGCGTACTGCTTGGACGGGTGTAAGTGGAACGGCGGGTAGAAGCCGCACTCGAACGGTTTACACTTGAGCGAGTTGCAGAAGAACTTGAACGAACTGTAGACGAACTTCTTGTACCTACCACCCGACGGGTTGACGTACCGGTACTGCTACGTCTCACTTGACCGGAAGTAGTACTGCTACGACGTACAGTCTGCCCTCCATTTACAGTAGAAGAACGGCGGGAAGTAGAGGACGATACTCTGTTTCCGGCATAAGAAGAACGGCTCGGACCATAAGAACGTCTATTGGTATATGCATTTCCCCAATGGCCGCCTCCCCAATGACCACCGCCACCGGGATAATATCCGGGATGATAGTGATGGTGATGATGATGTCCCCACCAGCCACCGCCGTACCAGCCGCCCCAGCCAAAGCTCCAGCTCGGACCGTACCAGCTGTTCCATCCCCAGCCATAGTAAGGATAACCGCCCCAACCATAAGAGTTATAGCGCCAATCCCACCACAAGCGGTTGGTGAATGTAGGGAAAGCATATGCATATAATCCGTCGGTATACACGTTCCAATCCCAGGAATTCAAGCCATAGACCACATCCCAATATAGCGGGCTGCTGATGCTGATGGCATAACGGGGATTACGGAAACGGATGATACGGGTAGCATACTCGTAATCATCCTGCGAACCTTCAAATTCACCGTTCACCCATTCGCCGTCCAGGCCGTCATCTTCTTTTTCATTGATGTAAAGGGTATCGTTCTCCATCACGAAATCATTGTCGCGGGAGTCATAACGGCGGTTATATTCGTCCACATCGCGGGTGTTTCCCTTACGGTCTTTTACTACAACAGTAGTGCTTCCCGGCGATGAATAGACAGTGGTCGGTACATTCGACTTTACTACAATCTCTTCTACGGGAGCAGCGACTTTCTTCTCCTGCTTCACCTCTTCTTTTTTCTCTTCCTTATTCTTGGAAGGAGTGTAGTAAAGGTCGTCATCTATACTTTGTGCCACCAGTGTCCATGGGAGGCACAAGGCAAAAAGCGATAAAAAAACAATCTTTTTCATATTAGTTTGGTCTATGGATTTTACGTTTATCTATTTCTTCACGTCACAAAGATAACGCCGGATTTTATCCCATGCAGCAGATTTTCCCCAAAGATTTATAGGGAATTCCCTAAATACCCTATCATTCAATAAATCAAAGTCCCTGCCGGATAAAAAAGAGCACGTTCGTTTTATTCTACCCTCGGTTTGCATTACCTTTGCAGAAAGATAAACAAATATACGCAGAAACTGGTTTGCTTCTAAAAATCATGTTCTGTATTTAACAAACAATCATATTCCGATGAAATATTTAGAATTTACATTCCGCACCGTTCCGTGCACAGAAATAGTCAACGATGTACTTTCCGGCGTCTTGGGCGAAGCCGGCTTTGAAAGTTTTGTCGAGCAGACCGACGGCATCACCGCTTACATACAGAAAGACCTTTATAGCGAAACCGTCCTCAAAGAGGCACTTGCCGACTTCCCCCTGCCCGACACGCAAATAGCATACAGCTATGTGGAAGCCGAAGATAAAGACTGGAACGAAGAATGGGAAAAGAACTTCTTCCAGCCCATCGTCATCGGAGACCGCTGTGTCATCCACAGCACTTTCCACAATGATGTTCCCCAGGCTGAATATGACATCGTCATCAATCCGCAGATGGCATTCGGCACGGGGCACCACGAGACCACCAGCCTCATCATCGGCGAACTGCTGGACAGTGACCTGCAAGGCAAATCACTGCTCGATATGGGTTGTGGAACTTCCATCCTTGCCATACTGGCACGCATGCGTGGAGCCTCCCCTTGTACAGCTATCGACATAGATGAATGGTGTGTGCGCAACTCCCTCGAAAATATAGAATTGAATGGAGTGGACAATATTGCCGTATCCCAAGGCGATGCCTCCTCTCTGAAAAGCAAAGGTCCGTTTGATATGGTTATCGCCAACATCAACCGCAATATCCTCCTGGCGGACATGAAGCACTACATAGCTCGCATGAATCCCGGAGCGGAGTTGTTGATGAGCGGTTTCTACATAGATGACATTCCCGTCATCCGCGAAGAAGCCGAACGTAACGGACTGCACTTTGTCCACCATCGTGAGAAGAACCGATGGGCAGCGGTGAAGTTCAGAAAATGAGCATTTATTCATCCCGTAACGCTTCTACCGGCGATATACGGCTGATACTGTGCGCTGGAATGTATACACCAAGCCATGTCACCGCCATCATCACCACATATACCAGCAGTGATACGATGCAGAAATGTGCAAAGAAATGATTGGTCAGGTAAAGGTCGCCATATCCCGGCACGCCGTCATCCAGCGTATAGAATCCTTCATAATAGGCCCACTGGAAATACAAGAAACAACCGACAAAGACAGCTATGGTTGTCATGATAAAAGCCTCTCCTATCAACATTCGGCAGATACCTCCGGGAGAGGCTCCATAGGATAGGCGGATACCTATTTCCTCGCGGCGAGTCCGTGTATGCAGCCAGAAGGTACCGCTTACAGCCAACAGCAAATTTATCATGAAGAAATAGGCCAAAGCATACTTCATCCGTATCTCGTTCGTAGCTCCTTCCTGCAAATCACTTTCACGCTGCACTTCATGGAAAGGAGTCAGTTTCGTGAACACCAACGAACCGGACGAAAGGTTATCATCCACCCACGACATGAATTCTTCTATAAAACGCCCTTCGGAAACATCCGCCTTTGTCCGGAAAAATATACGCAGCCCGCTATCAAAGGCCCATGAGGGCATCTGTTCTTCATTTCCATAGGAAACCAAGCGTACCAGATAAGGTTGCATACTGTTCCGCATTTTAATAGGCTTCATGATTCCTGCAACACGAATTTCCGTGGAATCATAAGTACTGTACACGCTTTGCCCGATCAAATCCTTGCCTTCGGAAAGCAACATGACGGCATCTTCCGACATTATCACGCTGCCTTTGGGAACTTCCAGCTTCTCAAGTGTCTCCCAAGCACCATCCTTAGCCGAACGGAAACGCCAAGTCCGGAAAAAGCCGGAGTTCGTAAAAAAGGGAATATACGTCATGCGTACCTCTACTGAATCTTTAAAAACTCTATTCATATTATTACCCGGAGAACTGGGATAGGCTCCGGACAGCACACATGTAGCTGACTCAATGTCCTTGTGATGGCGCAATCCCTGCATAATCCGTTCAAAGTCCCGGGCAGGAACGGAAAGTGTATCCGCCTTATTACGCGTCACCTCCAGACGGTAGAGTCCTTCAGCATCGTAACCGTTCGGGATGGACTGGTTGTATGTCAAGACAAACAACGGGTCCAGAACAGCCCAACTGACTATCGTTATCACCACCAGTTCCAGCATAATCCACAGATTGTGCCGACGGCTGTTCCACAGCATATTCATGATTTGTTGTAACATAACTTATTATTTTTGTCGGCTGAGCGAATAAACAATATCTTTCTTCAAAGCCACGCAGGTGGGTATCAATGCCGAAAGTAAATTCAGTACCACACAAACCACAAACGTAACTGCAAACAAGGTAGGATTGAACAGCATATCCGTCGTTATGCTCATCTGAACACTGTCCGGTAACGGTTGCGTTCCTCCGTCAAGCATGGTCAGCAACCAACTCTTAGCAAAGTACACCATGCTGAAAGAGAGTATCAGCCCCATAATGCCTCCCAAGCACGTCAGCAAAAGATTCTCCCATACAATCTGTGAGAAAAGACGTTCCCCGGTAGCACCGAATGCTTTCCGTATTCCCATCTCAGGAAGCCTGCGCTCCATGCGCGAGGAAATCATTCCTGACAAATTGAGTGCAGGTACTAACAACAGCATCAGCAGCCACAATCCCATTTGCCGGACTATCACAAAGAAATCCAAGTCGTCCATGTCATTGACATAAAACAGCGTCTTCCAATAAAGATAAGGCTGACCGTGCATCACCAGATGATAATCATCATGCGGCAGAGTATTGAATTTGCGTACATATTCATCTACCTGCAATTTCACCCGGTCGGCATCTGCTGCCGAGGGCAGAAGAACTGCCACCTGAAACGGTCCGATTACTCCCCACTGGTTATTGTCTCTCACATAGGCAGGCTGGCAGGTATAAGGCAACCAGACTTGCGCGTAACTCAGCTTCATGGCATAGCTTGGCGACTTCACGACCCCACATACACGGTAATCCGTATAATTCAGTTTGATATACTCCCCCACGGCATCCCCTTTTCCAAAAACACGGCGAGCCATATCTTCCGAAATAACCGCTGTACGCATGCCACTCTGAAAATCGGCATCAGTAAAAGGTTGTCCGTAAATGAAGGAAAAATCGAATACTTTCCAGAAGCCGGTATCGGTCAGCTTCACAAGTGCTGAAAGAGGACGCTTCACATTCCCTACTTTCACAAACCAGCTATCGGCATCGCTCACGGCAGTCACAGCTTCCACTCCCTCCAAAGAGTAAAAGCAATCCTTTACAAAAGGGATGGAAAATTTCCAGGTAGTATTCCAGTCCGTATCTTTTGTATATTGCATATGAGCTGAAGATGCAACAAGCATACGGCTACGATGGGTCTCAGGATAGATATCCCCTATCTTTATATAATACAAGACAGCCAGTACCATGACCATAGAGATAGCCAGTCCGGTAGCGACAATATAGAAGCAACTGAACAAGGGTTGCTGCTTCAGCATCATAAAAGATTGTTGCAAGTATTTTCCTATCATACAGATACATATTAATGTATGATAAAAAGCAAAAGACAGACCAAACTGCCAACAATCAGATTATCAAAGAAAAACGAAACTAAGCCTGTGTCCGAAAATGAACACATGTCCACTATCGGACAGATGAAAGACAGTAACGACGGATTACTTCTGCAATGTAAGCGCCTGCAACTCTTCCAGTGTCCCGTTAAAGACGTTCAAATCCACCTCTTTTTCGATACCGGGCACAGTGCCTACATCGGTGTGCTGCCAAAAGTGCCACTTGCCCTCATAGCGCACGGAATCTACATAATAATGGGCTATCCAATAAGGATAAGCATTGAAAATGGAATCGCTGAGATAGCGTTTCTTGAATTTATAGGAAGTATAAAGAATAGGCTTTACGCCGTAATGCGCCTCTACCCTATCCAGCCAAGTCTTGACTGCCGTTTTAAGTTCCTGCGGTGACTGCTTGCCGGTAGTCTCCACATCAAGTACGGGAGGCAGGTCTCCCTTTACCAGCTGCACGGTACGGATAAAGAAATCGGCTTGCTTGTGGGCATCGGTCTTAGGGATAAAATAATGATAGGCACCACGGATAAAACCGTATTTACGCGCCTGGCCGAAGTTCTGCGTAAACGTATCATCACCATGGTCGCCACCCTCGGTAGCTTTCAGAAAAATAAAATGGATAGGAAATTTGGCTTCTCTATTATGTGTCAGAAGTTCCCAATCTATCTTTCCCTGATAGTGGGATATGTCTATACCATGCACCTCATAGTTGCAAGGCATACATACACCATAGCCTTTCTGACCATAACAAGGCTTCCAGCGATAAGCATAAGGACGAATGAAAAACCAGTAAAAGCCAGTAGAAAAAACAAGAATGATACAGACCGCCCAAAAATTACGTAACCATACGGGCATGGTACGCGGCTGCGTTTTCTTCTTACTCCGCGAAGAGGGAGAGGAAGAACGACGAACGGCAGCAGTTCTGCGCCGGGAATTTGTGGAGGTCTTGGTTGCCATGAGTAAATGAAAAGAAAGGGCGGAATGAACCGCCCCTCCGTTTTATTGTCAACTAGTTGATGCGTCAACTTATTTAGCCTGCTCCAACTGCAAAGTCTTCGTAGCCTGGTCACAAACTTCTGTCGGACCGAAGTACTGGATAGGACCCGGATAAACATAGTCTGTTTCCATAGCCCAACGATCACGCTGAGCGGCGAATGCCTTGAACGGAGCACCGTCCAGCTTCACCAGAGCCTTCTGGATAACCGGCTTCATTTCACCGTGGCGACGTTCCATGTTCATCATCATAGTGATGGGCACACCGCCTGCAATCCATTCTTCGGCAGGAGCAGTAGTGTTGCGTACAGAAGACATGTAACCGGTCTTTCCGTTAGCAATCAATGCAGATGCTGCATAACCCAAAGAGTAGCAGTAGTCAGCATCGAAGTTTGACGGAGCAGCGCAACGTCCTTCGTAACCGAAGAAGTGGTGTTGTGCAGCAAACTTGCCTACGAACTTGCCCTCTTCTTTCCACTGAGCCAGCTTGGTACCCACCATTTCGGACAGCAACTTTTCAGTTTCAATCAGAGATACCTGTACGTTTCCGTGCGGGTCGCGGTCCAGAGACAATTGGCGAGCCACGCCTTCGGGCAAGCTTGCGTAAATGGCAGCATTCTCCGGAGAGAGTTTACGGATGATATAATCGCGTTGGTGAGATTTCTTAATTTGAGCAAACTCTTCTGCATTGGCAGCAAGGAAGTCGTTCAACTCAGCAATCAGACGCTTCATGGCCGGGATGAATTCAACCAATCCTTCGGGGATAAGAACCGTACCGAAGTTGTTGCCCTGGGCTGCACGTTCAGCAACAACCTTGGCAATGCTGGTCACGATGTCGTCCAAAGACATATCCTTAGCTTCAACCTCTTCAGAGATGATACACATATTGGGTTGAACCTGCAATGCACATTCCAAAGCGATATGAGAAGCAGAACGTCCCATCAACTTGATGAAGTGCCAGTATTTACGAGCAGAGTTACAGTCACGTTGGATGTTGCCGATTACTTCAGAGTAAGTCTTGCAAGCAGTATCGAAACCGAAAGAAGTTTCAATCATATCATTCTTCAAGTCACCGTCGATGGTCTTGGGGCAACCTATTACCTGCACGCCATAATTCTTGGCAGCATAGTATTCAGCCAGTACGCAAGCATTGGTGTTGGAGTCATCGCCACCGATGATTACCAGTGCCTTGATGCCGAGTTCCTTCAGGATTTCATAACCTTTCTCAAACTGTTCTTCCTTTTCCAGCTTGGTACGGCCCGAACCGATGATGTCAAAGCCGCCCGTATTGCGGTATTCATCAATGATGTCAGCAGTCAGTTCCATATAATTATGGTCAACCAAGCCGCCAGGGCCCAGAATAAAGCCATACAATTTGCTGTCTTTGTTCAGCTTCTTGATACCGTCGAAAATACCGGAAATCACATTGTGACCGCCAGGAGCCTGTCCACCGGAAAGGATAACACCCACGTTCATTGCGGGGAAGTTAACCACCTCATCGGTAGTTTCAAACTTAATCAAAGGCATTCCGTACGTGTTGGGGAACAATTTCTTGATTTCTTCCTGGTCAGCAACAGACTGAGTAGCTGCGCCTTCTGCAGCCTTAACAGTTCCTTTCAGCGCTTTCGGAAGTTTGGGCTGATAGGCAGCCCTTGCAATTTGCAATGCACTTTTAGTCATTTCTCTTAATTATTTAAAGGTGTTAGTAAAGTTCCGTTTAAAAGCGTCGCAAATTTCGCTTTTTTTCGTAAGATATGCAAACGAGAGGCCGAAATAATGTATAAAATGACATTTATCGTTTTTTATCCTAAAATAAAAAGGAGAAGAAAGCAATTAACTGATTTATTGTGTTATCTTTGCCGCAAAGTTTGAGTTACGAGTCGTTATCGCATTGTTCTTCTTTTAATATACAACTATTATTAGGCGGTCTCTTCCATAATTATTCTCCATACTCCAATTTAATAATTACAATTAATTAAAATTTCAAATGAACATTTACATTTCAGGTTTAAATTTCAGCACAACAGACGCTGACTTAAACGATTTATTTTCAGAGTACGGAGAAGTTTCTTCTGCAAGAATCATTACAGACAGAGAAACAAGAAGATCCAGAGGTTTCGGTTTCGTAGAAATGCCGGACGATGCAGCAGGCCAAAAAGCCATTGACGAATTGAACGGTGCTGAATTTGACCACAAACAAATCTCGGTAAACGTGGCACGCCCCCGCGAAGAAAGACCTTCCAATGGCGGCAATCGCGACAGAAGAGGCGGTTACAACTCTAGAAGATATTAATATTCTTAACTACTGACAAAAGCAGGAGGTGTTGTAGCAATGCCCCCTGCTTTTTTTATAACTCAATAAATAAAAATACATGGCCAAATCCATCTCCGCAGACAAGCGTGAAAATGAAAAGAAAAGACTCGCCCGACGAGCTGAAAAACAAAAAAAGAAAGAAGAAAAAAAACTATCCAACAAAGCCAATAGCTTTGAAGATATGATTGCCTATGTTGACGAAAACGGCATGATAACCTCTACTCCTCCGGCAGAAAACACTCCCAAAGAAGAAATAAAGCTGGAAGAAATCGTCATATCAACTCCCAAAAAAGACAAGGAAGAACCGGTCATCCGCAGAGGACGTATCGAGTTTTTCAATGAATCGAAAGGCTTCGGCTTCATCAAGGACTTATCCGGGGTCGAAAAATACTTTTTCCACATTAACAATGTGCTGACAGATATAGCAGAAAACAATATTGTGACGTTCGACCTCGAACGTAGCCTTAAAGGCATGAATGCTGTAAACGTAGCTCTTGAAGTAGAAAAGGCAAAGGAAAAGAAAGAAAACAAGGAGACTCTAAATACAGAATCCTAGATGAAATAAGCCAATTATAGAACAAGGGCGTGTATATACCATCAAATATTTCGGTACATACACGCCCTTGCTGTCTTCTTTAATCACACGTCATTCGGTTTGCCAGCCACCCCCCAATGCCTTATAGACATTTACCATGGCAATAAGTTCGTCGCGGATGGCATTGCTCACCCCTATTTGGGCATCGAAATAACCACGCTGGGCATCGAGCACATCCATATAATTGATGACGCCGTTGATGTATTGCAACTGTGCCAAATCCACATATCCCTTGGCAGAACGTTCAAGTTTGGCACGCAGTTGGTAGACCTCCTTTATCTTATTGAAATCTACAATGGCATTCTTCGCTTCCTTAAAAGCATTCAGCACTGTCTTTTCATAGCTATGCACTTCGGCTTCAAAAGAAGCCTTCTGTGCATTCAATGCAGCACGGTTCTTTCCCCAACCGAAAAGTGGTGCCAAGACTGCCCCATTCAATAAGGAATAGGGAGATTCCAGGAAATTGGATAACACATCACTTTCCAATCCAAATTGTCCGGTCAGGGCCAAACGGGGGAACATATTGGTATAAGCAACTTTCACTCTGGCATGTTCAGCCCTCAACTGCTGTTCCGCCGCACGAATATCGGGACGGCGTTCCAACAAATCGGAAGGCAGACCTACCGGTAAGGACTCCGGCACATCCAGTTCCTGCAGAAAATTGACACGCTTGATACGGGTAGGGAATTCCCCCACAAGGAAGGATATATCATTTTCTTTCAGAGAGATACGGCGTTCCAAATCCGGAACAAGAGTAGCCGTACGAGCCAACTCCACTTGAGCCTGTTGATAAGAGGTCTCCGAGGTCAGCCCTCCTTCAAAACGGATACGCGCCAAGCGCACTCCCTCTTCACGCGCCTTTTGTGTCTGGCGCACAATCTCCAGTTCCGTATCAAGGGCTACCAGCTCATAATAAGCCTGCGCCACTTCGGCAACGATGGTCATGCGCAACGCACGCTGCGCCTCCACACTTTGCAAATATTCGGCCACAGCAGCCACTTTCTTCCATCTCAAGTTTCCCCAAAGGTCCAGTTCCCAAGAGAGCAACGCCTTGGCTTCGTAAGTATTGCCTACATCACGGCTATGACCACCGTAATTCTCCACCTCGCGCTCAGCCTCCACCTTTCCGGTGAGCTGCGGCAGAAGGTTGGCAACACTGATACGTTTTTGGGCAGCCATCTCCTTGACACGGGAAGCTGCAATCAGCATGTCTTTGTTATATTCCAGAGCACGGTCTATCAAAGCACGCAGCGTGCTGTCCGTATAAACTGCCTGCCACTGTTCATCGGCTATGCTCATGCTATCCTGCTGCTGTGCCAGGCTATCCGGCAATGCCATCTCCGGACGCACATAGCTCTTGCCCACCTTGCATGAGGTAAGGGCAAACATACTCAGCAACAAAATAATATATATGTTCTTTCTTTTCATAAACGTTGTCTTTAAAATCAGTCTTTCTTAATCTTATGCTGCACTTTGGCTTTTGTCTTGTATACCAGGACAAAGAAGAACGGTACAAGCACAATACCGAATACAATGGCAAATATCATTCCGAAGAAAACACCCGTACCGATGGCCTGACGGCTCGCCGAGCCCGGTCCGCTTGCCAACACCATAGGAAGCATTCCCAATACAAAGGCGAGGGAAGTCATCAGGATAGGCCGGAAACGGAGTTGGGCAGCATGGATGGCAGACTGTATCAAGTCTCCTCCCTTGTCAACCTGCACCTTGGCAAACTCCACAATCAAAATGGCATTCTTTGCCGCAAGCCCCACCAGCATCACCAAGCCGATTTGGAAATAAATATCATTCTCCAATCCGCATATCACAACGCCCAGATAGGCACCCAAAGCGGCAACCGGCAGTGAAAGCAATACAGCGATAGGCACCGTCCAACTTTCATATTGCGCAGCCAAAAAGAGGAATACGAAAAGGAATACCAGCGTAAGCACAAGACCCGTCTGTCCTCCCGCCTTCTTTTCCTGATAGGAAAGGCCACTCCACTCCAGACCGATATTGTCCGGCAAGTGGTCACGTGCAATCTGCTCCATAATCTCCATTGCCTGGCCGGAACTGTAGCCTTGTGCCGCAGAACCGCGGATGACGGCAGTGGTAAACATATTGAAACGCTTGATACTGCCCGGTCCGGTGGTATAGGAGGCATTTCCCAAAGAGGTAAGCGGCACCATCACTCCGTCCTTTGCCTTTACAAAGAACAAGTTGATATTGTCCTTATGCTCACGATAAGGAGCCTCGGCCTGGATATACACCTTATATATACGGTTGAACATATTGAAGTCATTCACATATACTGAACCGGTATAGGCCTTCATGGTAGAGAATACATCCGCCAGGGGCACACCCAGCATTTTCACCTTATCACGGTCCACATCAAAATAAAGTTGCGGTATTTCAGACTGCAAGGATGATGAAAGCCCCGTCAGCTCCTTATGCTTCTGGGCATAATACATCAGCGTATCTGCCGCCTGCACCAAGTTGTCAAACGTCGCCTCTCCACGCGCCTCAAGCTGCATTTCGAAACCTCCCGAGGTACCCAATCCCGGAATGACCGGAGGCGTGGAAAGATAGACCTTGCATTCGGGATATTCCTTCAAATCCTGCTCCACATTCTCCATTATCTTATCGATGGAAATCCCCTTACGCTCTTCCCACGGTTTCAGAATAACCGTCAGCTCACTGCGTGCCTGGTTGCTACCCACACGGGGGCTGCTACCCGTCACGTTCTGCACATAGGCCACATAGGGATTCTTCTCCAAGTATTGCACGGCACGGTCGGTCACCACACGGGTTCGCTCCAAAGTAGCACCTTCCGGCAACTCCAACTCTATCTTAAAATAGCCCTGGTCTTCTACCGGCAGGAAGCTGGTAGGCACCAACCGGTGGATAATGAAAATGGCAACCAGTACCAGGCCGAACGCACTCATCAAGCGGCGGGGATTCCTGATGACCCGGTTAATGACAGCCACGTATTTGTGATTGCCCAAGTTCAGCCATTCATTGATTTTGCGGAAAACTATGTTCTTTTTCTTTCCACTGTCGGGCTTCAATATGAGCGAACACATGACGGGACTAAGCGTCAGGGCCACTACCGTAGAAAGCAATACGGAAACGGCGATAGTAATGGTAAACTGACGGTATAACTGTCCGGTGATTCCGCTCAAGAAACTTACCGGCACAAACACGGCACAGAGCACCAATGATGTGGCAATCAAGGCACTTGCCAATCCGTTCATCGCCTTTTTGGTAGCTTCATACGGGCTCAATTTCTCCGTCTCCATAAGATGTTCTACATTCTCCACCACCACAATGGCATCATCCACCACAATACCGATGGCGAGAATCAATCCAAGCAAAGTCAGTATGTTCAGAGAGAAACCGAAAATAAGCATGAAACCGAAGGTACCAATCAGGGAAATAGGTACCGCAACAATCGGTATCACCGTCGCACGCCAACTTTGCAAGGATAGAAATACAACCAGCACCACCAGAATCAGCGCTTCGAACAACGTCTTGTACACTTCGTGAATGGATTCGGAAATATAAGTCGTCATGTCGAAGGGAATCTCATAACTCATCCCCTCAGGGAAATTTGCACTGATTTCCTCCATAGCAGCCTTTACGCTCTTTGCAACTTCCATTGCATTGGCCCCGGGAAGCATATAGATACCGAGAACGGCAGCATTCTCACCGTTGATGCCACTCTCCGTGCTATATGAAGATGCTTCCAATGAAACACGCGCCACATCGCGCAGACGGATAATGGAACCGTTGGCATTGGCACGGACCACAATGTCCTCAAACTGCTTTGCCGAACTTAAACGTCCCTGGGTAGTGATAGGGATAGTAATGTCGAGTCCCTTCACCGGCTGTTGTCCCAAAACACCCGCAGCAGACTCACGGTTCTGGTCCTTCAGGGCATTCTGCAAATCCTGCACCGTCAGTCCGAAGTTGGCAAGTTTGTCGGGCAACGCCCATATCTGCATGGCATAGTAGCGGCTACCGATGTTGGAAACACGTCCCACACCGGGGATACGGCGCAACAAGTCGAGTACATTGATAGTAGCAAAGTTACTCAAATAAATTTCGTCGAACTTCGGGTCACTGGAAGTCAGACAGATAGTCATCAATTGGCTGGGAGCCTGCTTTTCCACAGAAATACCGTTCTGAATCACTTCGGCTGGCAAACGGCTCTCCGCCAGTTTCACACGGTTCTGTATTTCTACGGCAGCCAAATCCGGGTCGGCAGACACGTCGAAAGTGACCGTAGCCGAAAATCCTCCGGAATTAGAACTGTTGGACTCCATGTACAGCATACCGGGAGTACCGTTTATCTCTTGCTCGATAGGGGTTGCCACCGCCTGCGAAACAGTCAATGCACTGGCTCCCGGATAGGAAGCACTGATTTTCACTACGGGAGGCGTTATCTGCGGATATTGGTCTACCGGCAGCATGGTCAGGCCAATGATACCGACAATTACAATCACAATCGATATCACCGCCGAGAATACCGGGCGGTCTATAAAGAAACTTACTTTCATAACATCATTACTTTGAAGGGTTGTTGTCCTTTGATTTATTCTCAGCCGGAGTAGTCTGCTTCGTTTCGGAAACAACCTGCTTGTTCAGAGAATCACTCGTCTGCTCTTCCTCCTTTTTAGGAACGGCAGCCTGGGCACGTACTTTCATACCCGGAATCAGCTTGTGGAAACCTTCAGTCACAATTTGTTCTCCGGCAACCAGACCACGCTCAACCACCCAATTGTTGCCAAATTCAGGTCCCAGTTCAATGAAACGCTTTTCAACCGTAGAGTCCCGGCGCATCACAAAAATATATGCACCACCTTTCTCAATGGTAACCGCCTTTTGAGGAACGGCGACAGCACCCTCACGTACATCCAGCAATAGCTTAACCTTTGTAAACTGCCCCGGTAACAACACTTTGTTAGGGTTCGGCATTTCGGCACGCACGGAGAATGTTCCGGTCTGAGGGTCCACCTGAGGTTCGGCAAAATCCACATAGCCCTTATAAGGATAGACGGTATTATCCGCCAAAGTAATCGTAATGTTCGGCTGCCAGGAACGTGTAGAGTCCTGACGCCCTATATCGATATTCCGTTCCTTGCTTTTCAGGTAATCCAATGCCGTCATGCTGAAATCTACCAGAACCGTATCACTTTTCACAACCGTAGCCAGCAAGGACTTGCCTCCCGGTCCGACCAATGTTCCCAAATCCACATTTCTTTCACTGATATGTCCCGATAGCGGAGAACGAACCAACGTATATCCCAATTCCAATTCAGCCTGGTCCAAATCGGCCTGGCTCATCGCTACTGAGGCTTCTGCAGTCTCGTAAGCAGCCTGGGCATTGTCCAAATCCAGCTGGCTGGCAGCGTTCTGCGCATAGAGGGGGCGGATACGCTCCAAATCGCGCTTTGCCTTCAATGCCTGCGCTTCATCCTTCTTTAACTGTGCACGAGCTTTGTCAGCCTTTGCCCTATACTGGTCCTGGTTTATCACAAAAAGTACCTGGTTCTTGGTGACATATGTTCCTTCTGCGAAAAGCATATTCTCCAAATACCCTTCCACACGCGCACGTACCTCTACAAACTGCTGAGCGCGAATACGTCCCACGTACTCGCCATATATCTCCACATCTCCTTTTTCCGCAGATTCCACAATCACGGTAGGAGCTTCCGATTCCACCTTCTTAGGCCAAGTCAGAATAACGTAACCTGCCAACAATACCGCCATGCAGGCAACCATCATCAGCAACCTCTTCTTCTTTAGTTTCAATTCTTTTTTCGTAAAAAACTGTCTCATGCTTGTTTGTATATTAAATTTAACCCTGTTTCTTTCTATTAAAGCAAATCCGATGCCAATCTATCACTATCTCATCCATTACGTCTAACAAACTATATATCAAGCAGAAAAGCAGACGGCAGTTCTTTATTCATGGTGGCATCCTCCATTTTTCCCTGTGGAATGTGTCCACAGTTTGTGGAATAATTCCACAAAACTACTAAATTAAAAACACATAAAAACCCTTTTTTGCTCTACACTAACAAAGAAAAACATTATCTTTACCGAAAATAATTCAGATTATTCATTTTAAACGTAAAGATTATGGCAAGTAGAAAAGAACTAAAGAAGAATATAAACTATATTGCAGGTGAATTGTTCACAGAGTGTCTTGTAAACAGCTTATATGTGCCTGGAACAGACAAACAAAAAGCCGATGAACTGATGGCTGAAATTCTGAAAATGCAAGATGAATTCATAAGCCGCATCAGCCACACCGAGCCAGGAAATGTAAAAGGTTTCTACAAAAAACTTCGTGCTGACTTCAATGCAAAAGTAGACGAAATTATTGACGCAATGGGCAAACTGAAATAAGATGAAGAAAGCCTTTTATAGCTTCATTTATTATCGCCTGCTGGGCTGGAAGACAAACGTGACGGTGCCCGACTACGACAAATGTGTAATTTGTGCGGCACCCCATACTTCCAATTGGGACTTATTTATCGGTAAATTGTTTTATGGTGCCATCGGTCGCAAGACCAGTTTCATGATGAAAAAGGAATGGTTCTTTTTTCCTCTGGGACTGATATTCAAAGCCGTTGGCGGCATTCCGGTGAACCGGGGACGTAAATCTTCCTTAGTGGACCAAATGACCGAAAAGTTTGCAAACAGCAAGCATTTCCACCTGGCTATTACACCGGAAGGAACCCGTAAAGCCAATCCCAACTGGAAGAAAGGTTTTTATTACATAGCACTTAAAGCACAAGTGCCCATCATGCTTATCGGGATTGATTATCCTTCCAAGACCATCTCCTCTACCAAGGCTGTCATGCCTACCGGAGACATCGAAAAGGATATGCGCGAGATAAAACTGTACTTCAAGAACTTTAAAGGAAAAAATCCCGAAAATTTTGATTTAGGAAATATCTAATCAGGTATTAAGCATTAATGCCATGCGAATAAGCATCTTGCAAACAGACATCGTCTGGGAAAATAAACAAGAAAATCTCCGTCGTCTCCGCGAGAAGTTAGAAACTCTTCGTGGAACAACGGAGATTGTTGTTTTACCGGAAACATTCTCCACCGGCTTCAGTATGGACACCGCCAGCTTGGCCGAACCCACAACGGGAGAAACCATCGCAACACTGCGCCAATGGTCCGAAGAGTACCGGCTTGCTCTTGCCGGCAGCTATATTGCCTGCGAAACAGCCTCGGAAGGCAGAAAGCCATCCTACTACAACCGCGCATTCTTCCTTACGCCCGAAGGCAATACTTACTATTACGACAAACGCCACCTCTTCCGGATGGGGCACGAGACAGAACATTTCACCTCCGGTAACCGGCGTCCCATCATCCGATATCGCGGCTGGAACATACTGCTGCTTGTATGCTATGACCTTCGTTTCCCGGTCTGGAGCCGCAATACGAGCAATGAATACGACCTCCTGATTTACGTCGCCAACTGGCCCATTCCCCGCCGGAAAGTCTGGGACATCCTGCTGCAAGCGCGCGCGCTGGAAAACATCAGTTATGTCTGCGGTGTCAACCGTATCGGCAAGGACGGCAGAGACATTCCACACAGCGGAGGCAGTGTGGTCTACTCTCCGAAGGGGGAAGTGCTTGCCACTGTGCCCGACAACGAAGAGGCGATTGCCACCGCCTCCCTCAACCTTTCCTCCCTGCAGGAGTTCAGGCTAAAGTTTCCCGCTTGGAAAGATGCGGACGAGTTCGTTATTTCTTCAAATAATAGTTCACAGTAGTCACTACACGTACGCTTTTTATATAAGGAGTATAGGCATCGCGGTCACTTATGGAGAACTGCCCTTGCGAGGCATTGCGGATTTTCCCCAGTTCACTGTCCGAATCCTTGGCAAACTTCTCGGCTGCAGCACGAGCGTTCTTCGTGGCCTCCTCTATCATTCTGGGCTTCACTTCGTTGAGACCGGTGAATTCATAAGACACATTATATTTATAATCCCCTCCCGTGATGGCAATACCCTGCTTCAAGAGTTCAGCCTGCCCCGACATGAGCTTACGCACCCTATCCACATTCTTGGAAGTGACAGTGATGACAGACGTGGCATTATAACGATAGGCCACGTTGCGGTCAACGTAACGTTCGGCCTGCATGTCAATCACTTCGGGCGGTGCAATACTGATTTCCTCCTTCTCAATACCATTGTTTTCAAGGAAACTCACGATGGCAGCGTTTTTCTTCTCCATATTGGCATAAAGCAGTGCAGGGTCATTACCTATGTCTTTGTAGACAAGAGGCCAGACTACCTTGTCAGCAGGCACTTCCATTTCGGCCAGCCCTTTCACACTGACCACACGATCCTTATTCACAAAATTGTTGATACCGCCTTTTACCATGATTCCCAACAAAAGCAGCCCCACGGCTATGATGGCTGCTTCTACTTTCCAGCTTTTCATACATTGATATTTTAGAGTTTATAAACACACACAAATATAACAAACCCAAACGGAAAAAGAAGTGCGATGGATAGTATTTTTATGATTCCGCATAAATACCACCGATGGGTTAATGGGAATTTATTTCACCACAGAGGACACGGAGTTCTTTCTCTTTTTATGAGCTAAAACTATCATTTAAGGGCGATAACTCCTCTAACTCCCTTAAATGAAAGAGCCGTGTCTACTCCTCTATTAAGATAGCGCATTGTATGCAAGGAGAAGAGATTCTTCGGGCTAAAGCCCTCTGAATGACAGATACTACGGATTTGAATTTATTAAAAACCTCCGTGTCCTCTGTGTCCTCCGTGGTGAAATTTAAATCATTATTTAGGCAGTGCCGCGCACTGCCACACTTCATCGTCCCAAATGCCACACTTTATCGCCCCAAATGCCACAGGTTTCGGGTGGTGAGGTGTGGCATTCCGGACGATGAAGTGTGGCATTTCGACCGGACCACGGCGACAAACAGATTGCTTTCAGCCACAAGCCTTTTCATTACTCCCAGACTCGTGTAGATATACAAAAAGCAACAGCAGCAGTCGATTCCTATTCTGATGATGCTGTTATTATTTCTTTGATAAATTATAATCTACTTCTATTATTTATTCTTTTTCACGTTGTTTTCTGCGCGCCTATCGTCGATTATAGCAATGGCATTTGCAGAATTCAACACGCCCTTTGTGGTTATCGGCAAAACATCCCTTTCATTTGCAGTTTTCAACATAGTTTTCAGGGCAATCCTTTTAAGTAAAATCGCTGTTTTTTAGGGCTTCTTTTATAAGAAATGGTTCGTTATAAAATCACATAGCGTTTAAGATATTCATGCTGCCCTATAGAGGTAGCTATCTCAATTAGTTCTTTGACAAACTTATCACTTATCTTTCTGTTCGGTTTAAACCCGCTCAAAAATCTTTTGAGCATATATGAGCGCAACTTACCTTACATTCGCTTGATTTTTTGGATAAAGCAAACAGACGAATAAAGGTAATTGAGTGTATCACTCAATTACTTTCCATTTCCCATATTTATTGCCACCTTCCCGCGTTATGATTCCTTGTTCTTTAAGAAAAACAATGTGTTTTTGTATGGCAGATTCAGATACTTGAAGTCTTTCAGGTAATTCTTTGCGTGGAATATTCGAATTTTCTTTCAATCGGTTAAAATCAATAAAGAATCTTCCCGGATTCTGAAATTCTATGCAATCATTATAAACTCTGTTAGGAGACCGTCAATGACAGCACCAATCTTCCGGCAAAAAGCCTCATCATTTAAGTTGTTGTAAGCAAACTCACTATTGAACTGTTGAATGCTGCGGCGATAGGTTTGCAACGAGACAGTGTTAATATCTTCCATGCCTATGCCGGGTATAGTCACCTCAGAACGGATTCCGAATGCTTGGTCGCACTGTATTGCCAGAATTTCCATATCTGTAGCACGCTGATCGCCACTACTGGTACGAATAAATGTATTCGCCAGGTTGTTGCTAAAGAAGACGGGCTTTATCGGAGAAGACGATATATAGAAATGTAAATAGTATATTTGACATGAAAAAGAGTTCTTATAGAAACTATTTCAGAGAGTTACAAATTTCGTCGAAGACAAGAAGTGTCAAACTCCCACATTACATATATAGTTTCAATAACCACGGTTTTTTCATTTAACCTTTGATTTAAGGGTACAATCCCCCTACCCATGTCAGTGCGGCATGGGTGAAAATTTCGTTGTTGATAATCAACTTGTTACGAATATATCAAATCTATATTTTTCTCATTTTTGATTCAGAAAATGCAATACGTTAGTGAAGTTTACCGATAACTCCCTTATTATTTCAGCCGTCCCCTTTCTCTTATCTGATATTTTTTTCCTTCTGTTCTTCCAAACTGCAATCAGTGCCAACACCATCCTTTGAATTGTGTCCGGGTTCCTGGCCGACCGTTCAGCTTTACGCTTTATGCTGTCTTGCCGGAGGTTGCGGTCAAGATCCCAGTGCATGCTTTCAATAGCCCAATACTGTTTGGTTATCTGACTAAGCCGCCCTGCACTGCTATCCAGACTTGAAATGTACAGCCGCTGTTCAGATGTACTCCTGCCATCAGACTTTTTCTCTGTAGATGTGAGTATTTCTATGACTGTCAAATTCCCATTCCATTCTTCCCTGTCAGCAATAAGTTCTTCCCCACAGTATATACAGCATACCCTTGACTCAATCCTGCCGTGTTCCAAGCATGGGCTTTCCTTATAAATGTCAGTTGGGGTGGCGGTCTTTATAGAATCTTCAAGTCCATAACGCAAAGAACTTTGATTCGCCTTGAGTTCGATCACGAAGTCCGCTCCTTTATCTCTAATCTTGTCTATTATTACCTTTTGGAATGACATGGCATCCGCTGTGACTACACATCCTAAAACGTCCAGTTTGTCCAATAACCGGGGCACAGATTTAATTTCATTACTTTTCTCCTTGCAAACATCAGTAGCCAAAGTAAAACCCGAACGGAGTGAATATGCAGATACAATATCGGGGTTACGTCCGTTCTGGTACAAGGTACCTCGCATGGCCTTGCCGTCGATGCAAATGATGTCCGTTGCCGAAGCGGGGGTCTCTTTACGGAAAACTCGGCAAAAGCAGACATTCGTTCAGCCATCTTTTCGTCGTCTATGCTTTGAAACACACGGCAAAGCGTAGCTTCTGAAGGTAATCCATACGGGAATAGCCCTTTCGCCTGCAGGCGTTTCAAGTGACGTTTGCCAAATTGAAGTATGTCAGCCCTGGTAATACACTTGCTGAGCGTCCCCCAATATGACAAGCATGAGTATGTCTTCAAGTTTGTGCTTGAAGTTTCCCCTGCTTGTTCTGCGGTATTCAAGGACTGAGGATACAAATTCCCTCAAATGAGTCATGATGCTGCCACGAAAACAGTCAAGGTGTTTCTTCTTTAGTATTATTATACGCAAAAGTTGTATATCAAGGAAATAAATCATATTTTTGCTATCGCAAAAACAAAGGCGAAAGACAATATCGATATCCTATCACTATTGAATTCCCCCTATAAAAAAAATAAAAATGAACGATAAGAAGAAACCCCTAAGGCGGTGCTTCCGCATCGTTGCGCACGAATATAGGGATTTTTACGGCAACAACAAGCGATAAACAATATTTCTTAAATGAAAAAGCCATGTTCAATAACACCTAAAAATATTTTGTATTTTTTAAAAATATATTTATTTTTGTCCATTATAGAATGATAAAGAAAATATAAACCCATTTTCGTTATACAAACTTAGAATCTACTAGGAGCCGCCTAACCCAAACGAGTTAAAGTATCATATTTTCTATTTTATAAATTACTATTGAGATACAAATAATAAATAATATCCAACTCTAATAATGCTATGAAGAAAATATTAATACTATTAGCATTTGTGATTGTAGGAATGGCATGTAAAGAAGATAATACAAACGAAGCTCCGTCAATCATAGTTCCGGGAACTGAAAATCTTAAACCGGCCTTTTCATCCGCAGGTGGAAATGCTACTATATCGTTTACAGCCAGTAAAGAATGGACAGCTTCAGTAATGGAAACACGCTCAATAGGATGGTGTAAAATAGAGCCCAATAATGGCCGGGCAGGAAAAGCACAAATAAGCATCACTACCATTCCAAATGACAGCCAAGAAGTACGTTCAGCAACCATTACTATCAATTGCGGCTCTGTAAACCAAAGCATTCTAGTGACACAAAAAGGTAAATCATCACAAGAACCTACATTTACTTTAAGTAAAAAATCAGAAAGAGTTTCCTCCTCAGCTGGTCAACTAATAATTAGCATCAAAACTAATAGTGCGCCATGGAATATTACAGACATATCACCATGGTTGAAGGTATCACCAGAAAAGGGTGATAATGATACAGTTATCACCATCAGTTATACTGAAAATACAGAAACCGAAGAGCGTGAGGGAACAGTATGTTTTGCTGCAGGAGATTACATGGAAAAATTTACAGTAAAACAAAGTGCAGCAAATACAGCCATCAGTATTACACCTTCCATACAAGAAGTAAAAGCTGCTGCGGGTAGTTTCAGTATAGACATAAATACCAATAACATCCATTGGACTACCTATGGGGTACCAGAATGGGTAGAACTTAGCGAATCTTATGCCACTGGAAATAAAAGAATTACAGTATCTTACAAGAAAAACACATTAAACAAAAAACGTTCTTGTGAGATATATTTCAAAACAGAATCAGCATCGCAAACCTTAACCATTATACAAGAAGCCGCCGATGCAGTAATCTCATTAAATATTTATTCTCAAAAAGTCACTAATATAGCAGGTTCATTTGACATAACCGTTACTACTAATGAAGCTCCATGGGAAACAAATATAAGTAACAATAGCTGGGTAACCCTATCCCCACCATCCGGAAATGGAGAGACCAAAGTAAAAGTCAGATATTCAGCCAATACCGGTTATAAAGAACGGACTGAGCAAGTACTTTTCAAAAGCGGAGAGATTATACAAGTCCTTAATATAACACAAGAAGCAACAGAAATCTTCTATCCCGAAATAGCTCTTGACATTACGTATAAAACAGTATCAGCAGAAAAGGGGTATTTCGAAATCAACGTCTCATCAAATGCGGACTGGCATACTGAGAATGTGTCAGACTGGTTATCAGTCAATCCATCAGAAAAACAATTGAAAGACATGCCAGCTGGCAAAATCCCAGTCAAAATAGGATATGAGGCCAATACTAAAAGTAACAAACGTATAGGCTCTGTAACATTCAGGACTAAAGAGGACGGTGCAAGTGCGACTCTTAGAATAGAACAAGAAGTTAAATCTATTATTGGGATATATCAGGGAAGCATTAATATAGGCGAGGAACAAGCTACTCTTATTTTACAATTTGCAAAAAACAATGTTGCTAAATTAACAATTAAAGGAGATGGAGAAACTGAAACTATGACAGGAACATGGGAACAAAATGAAGAAAATATAAAGGCCACATTCCATATAGATGATGCCATAATAGCTATCAATGGTATGTTAGACGAGAATTACCAACAGATATATAGCTCATTAGATTATTCCGACCCGGAGGATAAAGTTTCACTACCACTTAAACTATCAAGAATTGACTAAGGGTACTTTCAGGAGATAAGATGAAATTATACCCGAATACAGTTAAAAAAATTACCCATCACTAAAAAAGGTAATACTTATAGCCTTTGAAGATGGATAAGATTTATAGTTATTACCGGGTATTCCTATCAATATAAACGGAGTTACCTCAAAAACTTCAGTCTACAGTTCAAAGGTGACGCTCCGGAATCAGAGGCTTTGGCACGTTTGCTTAATATACCCGCCGTAACGATGTAACAGCGTTATAGCATCTCTAAGTTCCATAACCTTTTGCAACAGATAGGCCTAAAGACATTGAACCGCCTCACTTCTCATTATGGCTATCTCTCATCCCAGGCGAAACAGAAGCAACGGTGTAGGCGTAACCAAGATTTCCCTCCAGTCTCCCCAGGCAAACGTTCCCTCACCACCATAGATGGTGAAAAAACATACAATATCTACTACTTTTCTGTGAATAGGAACTGATAGATTAGCTATTCTCTCCTCTATGGAGGAACAAAATAAGAATAGGCATCTTTCTCTATGCATTGCAAATCATACAGTTTTATCTAATAAACGTCCATTTTTAGAGTATTTAATGAAAATACCTAAAAAGAAGGAGTACATCTTCTCCAAAAAGTACCTATTTTTGCCCTCCGAAACAATGTCAAAACGACAACATGATTAATTTAACAACTCTAACCCCCAAATCCTATGTTGACCCAACTTATCAACGCCCGCATCCTTACCCCGCAAGGATGGCTTAAAGACGGCTCTGTACTCATCAGAGACGGAAAAATATTGGAAGTGACCAACTGTGACCTTGCCGTAATCGGTGCACAATTGATAGACGTAAAAGGTATGTATGTACTCCCCGGTGGCGTGGAGATTCATGCTCATGGCGGTGGAGGCCGTGATTTTATGGAATGTACCGAAGATGCCTTCCGTGCAGCCGTCAAAACCCATATGAAATATGGAACGACCAGTATTTTCCCCACCCTCTCCTCCTCCACCGTCCCCATGATTGAGCAAGCAGCCGAAACCTGCACCAAGCTGATGGAAGAAAAAGACAGCCCTATCCTCGGCCTGCATCTGGAAGGGCACTACCTGAATATGGCGATGGCAGGCGGACAAATCCCCGAGAACATCAAGAGTCCCGACCCCAACGAATATATTCCCATCGTAGAAACCTGGTCTTGCATCAAGCGCTGGGACGCTGCCCCCGAACTTCCGGGAGCCATGCAGTTCGGAAAATACATCACCGCCAAAGGTATCTTGGCATCGGTAGCCCATACGCAAGCGGAGTTTGAAGACATCCGTACAGCCTACGAAGCTGGCTATACCCATGCCACCCACTTCTACAATGCAATGCCCGGTTTCCACAAACGCCGCGAGTACAAATACGAAGGCACGGTAGAAAGCATCTATCTGCTGGACGACATGACGGTGGAAGTGGTGGCCGACGGCATCCATGTCCCTCCCACCATCCTGCGACTGGTCTACAAGATAAAAGGCGTAGAACGCACCTGCCTGATAACCGACGCCCTGGCATGTGCCGCAAGCGACAGCCGGGAAGCCTTTGACCCGCGCGTTATCATCGAGGACGGAGTCTGCAAGCTTGCCGACCATTCTGCCCTTGCCGGCAGCGTAGCCACCATGGACCGACTGATACGTACCATGGTACAAAAAGCCGAAATTCCGTTGGCAGACGCCGTACGCATGGCTTCTGAAACCCCGGCAAAGATTATGGGCGTATACGACCGCAAAGGCTCCCTCCAAAAAGGCAAGGATGCCGACATCATCGTCATGGACGAAGACTTGAACGTAAGAGCCGTATGGGCCATGGGCAAACTTGTACCGGAAACCAATACAATCTCTTAATTAATCTTCAACAACATGCGAATGAACATTGTTTTTCGTATATTTGTTGATTGAAAGAACAGCGCAATACTTAATCATTTATTAATATTCAATTTATGAAAACCAATCTAAGCTCTCAAATCACTCTCAACAGAGTCTCCCCCAGGTACTACAGACCTGAGAATGCATTTGAACGGTCGGTATTGACCCGACTGGAAAAAATCCCGACAGATATTTATGAGTCTGCGGAAGAAGGCGCCAACCAGATTGCCCTTGACATTGCACAGTTAATCCGTGACAAGCAAAAGGCGGGACGTTTCTGTGTCTTGGCACTGGCAGGCGGTAACTCTCCGCGCAATGTATATGCAGACTTGGTACGTATGCACCAGGAAGAGGGATTAAGTTTCCGCAACGTAGTCATATTCAACCTCTACGAATATTATCCATTAGCTCCCAATGCCATCAACAGCAACTTCAACGCATTGAAGGAAATGCTGATAGACCATGTGGACATTGACAAACAGAATGTTTTCACCCCCGACAGCACCATCGCCAAAGACGCCATCTTTGAATATTGCCGTCTTTACGAGCAGCGCATTGAAAGTTTCGGTGGCTTAGACATCGCTTTGCTGGGCATTGGCCGTGTAGGTAATATAGGTTTCAATGAACCGGGTTCACGCCTGAACTCTACCACTCGTCTGATATTGCTGGACAACGACTCCCGCAATGAAGCTTCCAAGATGTTCGGTAGCATTGAAAATACCCCCATCAGCTCCATCACCATGGGAGTAGCCACCATCCTCTCGGCAAAGAAAATATATCTGCTGGCATGGGGTGAGGAGAAAGCGCAAAAGGTGAAAGAATGCGTTGAAGGTCCGGTAACAGATACTATCCCTGCATCTTATCTGCAGACTCACAACAATGCACATGTAGCTATCGACTTGTCTGCCGCCGCCAATTTGACGCGTATCCAACGCCCCTGGCTGGTAACCTCCTGCGAATGGAACGACAAGCTCATCCGCAGTGCCATCGTCTGGTTGTGCCAACTCACCGGAAAACCCATTCTGAAACTGACCAACAAGGACTACAACGAAAACGGTCTGAGCGAACTGCTGGCATTGTTCGGCTCAGCCTATAACGTGAACATCAAGATATTCAATGACCTGCAACATACCATCACCGGATGGCCGGGCGGCAAGCCGAATGCTGACGACACCTATCGTCCTGAGCGTGCAAAGCCCTATCCAAAACGTGTGGTCGTATTTTCTCCGCATCCCGATGATGACGTTATCTCCATGGGAGGCACCATCCGTCGTCTGGTAGAGCAGAAACATGACGTGCATGTGGCTTACGAAACTTCCGGTAACATTGCCGTAGGCGATGAAGAAGTTATCCGCTTCCTGCACTTCATCAACGGGTTCAACCAAATCTTCAACAACAGCGAAGACCAGGTCATCAATGACAAATATACTGAAATCCGTAAATACTTGAAGGAGAAGAAAGACGGTGACATGGATACACGCGACATCTTGACCATCAAGGGACTGATTCGCCGTGGCGAGGCACGCACTGCATGTACATACAATAATATCCCTCTGGATCACTGTCATTTCCTTGACCTGCCATTCTACGAAACGGGCAAGATACAGAAGAATCCTATCAGCGAAGCAGACGTGGAAATTGTACGCAACCTATTGCGTGAAGTGAAACCCCATCAGATTTTCGTTGCCGGCGACCTGGCCGACCCGCACGGCACACACCGTGTTTGTACGGACGCCGTATTTGCCGCCATTGACTTGGAAAAAGAAGAAGGTGCCAAATGGTTGAAGGAATGCCGCATCTGGATGTACCGCGGTGCATGGGCCGAATGGGAAATCGAAAACATCGAGATGGCTGTGCCCATCAGCCCGGAAGAACTGCGTGCCAAGCGTAACTCTATCCTGAAGCATCAATCGCAGATGGAAAGCGCACCGTTCCTGGGCAATGACGAACGTCTGTTCTGGCAACGCAGCGAGGACCGTAACCGCGGAACAGCTGCCTTGTATGACAGCCTCGGACTTGCTTCCTATGAGGCGATGGAAGCCTTTGTGGAATACATTCCGCTATAAACGGATAAAATATTAACAATAGGATGAGATGTATTGCTCCGGCAATGCATCTCATTTTTTCATGTCTCAGCCTTCTTATATTCCCAAGGAATATTTGCAGATATAAAAACAATCAAATAATTTTGTTACTTATTTATCGAAACGACAAAACTTAAAAACAAACACCATTATGAAAAAGTATGCTATCAACATCCTTGTCATTTTATTCCTACTCACGCCATTTACATTGTTTGCAAATGGATGCCATGCCAATAACGACACCATCAAAGTATTGGCAATAGGCAACAGCTTTTCACAAGATGCAGTAGAGCAATATTTGCACGAACTGGGAGAAGCTGAAGGTATCACCATGATTATCGGCAATATGTTTATCGGAGGATGTTCACTGGAACGGCACGTGCAAAACATACGCAACAACGCTCCGGCCTATGCCTATCGCAAAGTAGAGAAAGACGGGGAAAAAACAGAAACCCGGTCAATGACTATTGAGAAAGCACTGGCCGATGAGAAATGGGACTATATCAGTGTTCAGCAGGCCAGCCCTTTGTCTGGTATCTATGACAGCTACAAAGCTTCCCTACCTGAATTGGTTAACTATATCAGGGAACGAATTGGAAAGGAAACCGTATTAATGGTGCACCAGACATGGGCTTATGCTACCAATGCCAACCACACCGGATTCAAAAACTATGACCAGAACCAAATGAAAATGTACACCAGCATTGTGGATGCAGTAAAGAAAGCCGCCAACCTGGTGGGTATCAAGAAAATTATCCCTTCGGGAACCGCCATACAAAATGCACGTACCTCCTTTATCGGCGACCATATGAATAGGGACGGATACCACCTTGACTTAACCATAGGCAGATATACAGCTGCCTGCACATGGTTTGAGGCATTGACCCATCAGAATGTAACAGAAAACCCATATTCTCCCGAAGGAATGGACCCAATCCATAAGAAAGCAGCTCAAATGGCTGCGCACAACGCCATCCTCTATCCGGACAAAGCTACGGAACTGACAGAACTGAAAAAGATTGCCGATTAATGCTTTTTAATTCTTAAGACTTACTTATATGTCTGCAAAATAATAAAAAGAAAGTAACCCGCTCATCAGTGAAGCTTTCTTTTATGTACTTTTGCACGCACCACCGTCTGGTAAAAGCAGATATTGGCAACTTCAATATTTCATCAGTATGAAAAAACTTATCCTAACCGGCATATGGCTCTTGTGTGGATTCCTCCTTCCAGCACAAGAACTAGAGCAGAATGTGGAAGAACACCTCCAGACATTCTTTAGGAAATACACCACCCATACGGCCAACATCGGTACCTGCAAGCTGGATAGTTTCCGCATTGACTTCCGGAAGAAGAAATTGCTTGTCTATGCAAACGAGCGCTTTGCCTACCAGCCTCTACGGCCTGAAACCGTCGATGCCATTTACCGCCATCTGGGACAAATCCTGCCGGGACCGGTGAACTATTTCGACCTCACCGTCTTTGCTGACGGGAAGAGCATCGAAGAGCTTATCCCCAACCTCTACCGGAAAGGGAAGAAAGACAAGGCACGTCTGTTCAGCCACCTGGAATACAAAGGTACACCCTGGGTAACCCGTACCTCGCGCCCCTACGACATCACCCGCGGACTGGAAGGACGCCACATCGCCCTTTGGCAAAGCCACGGGAAATATTATATCAATGACAAGGACAAATGGGGATGGCAACGCCCGAGGCTGTTCTGCACTACAGAAGACCAGTTCACCCAATCCTTCATCCTGCCCTACCTCCTGCCCATGCTAGAGAATGCAGGAGCCAATGTATTCACTCCCCGCGAAAGGGACACGCAGAAGCAGGAAGTCATCGTAGACAATGACGGTAGCCTGAGCGGACATGGAGGACAAGGTTCCCTTTATCTGGACGTGAAAAGCCGGAAAGCACGTTGGGAACAGACCTCCCGACCCGGATTTGCCCAACGGAAACGAATCTATCAGGACAATGAAAACCCTTTCCTCTCCGGCACGGCACGCTTTGCCAAAACTGAAAAGAAGAAAGACAAGGCTTTTGCCGAATGGGTACCCGATATTCCGGAAACGGGAGAATATGCTGTATACGTATCTTACCAAACACTGCCGGGCAGCGTAAGCGATGCCAAATATCTTGTATTTCACAATGGAGGCGTCACGGAGTTCAAGGTGAACCAGCAAATAGGAGGCGGCACATGGGTGTACCTCGGCACATTCACTTTTGACAAAGGCCGGAACGACTACGGCATGGTGGTATTGAGCAACGAAAGCAAAGAGAAAGGCGTGGTCTGTGCCGATGCCGTCCGCTTTGGAGGAGGCATGGGCAACATTGCCCGCGGAGGACAAACCAGCGGCTTGCCCAGATACCTGGAAGGCGCACGCTACTTTGCCCAATGGGCAGGCATGCCCTATCCCGTCTATGGAGGCTATGAGGGAAAGAATGATATGAACGACGACATCAACGTACGTTCCCGTACAGTGAATTACCTTGCAGGAAAATCACTATTCAACCCAACGGAAGAAGGTTTGGGCATCCCCTTTGAAATGAGTATGGCCCTGCATAGCGATGCCGGTTTCAGTAAGGAAGATGAGATTATAGGCACTCTCGGCATTTATACCACCAACTTCAACAACGGCCGACTGCATGCCGGTACAGACCGCCATGCCTCCCGTGACCTTTCGGACATTCTGCTAACGCAGTTGCAGCGTGATATCCGCTCTACCTTCAACGTAGACTGGACACGCCGCAGCCTATGGAACCGCAACTACAGTGAAACACGCCTGCCCGCCGTCCCTTCCACCATCGTAGAACTGTTGTCGCACCAGAACTTCGCAGATATGCGCTTGGGACATGACCCTAACTTCAAGTTCACCGTCGGGCGTGCGCTCTATAAAGCTATTCTGCAATACATATGCAGCCAGCACGGCAGAGACTACGTTGTCCAACCCCTTCCCGTCAGCCACTTTGCCATCCGCTTCGGTCAAAAGAAGAATACTTTAGAGCTTTCCTGGCAAGGAGAGGAAGACCCGTTGGAGCCGACTGCCAAGCCACGTGAATACATTGTATATACACGTATCGGTCGTGGAGGATTTGACAATGGCGTACGCGTCAGCTCCCCATCCCACACCGTAAAAATAGAACCGGGCATCGTCTATTCCTTTAAAGTAACCGCCGTAAACCGGGGTGGCGAAAGCTTCCCTTCGGAAATTCTTGCCGCCTACAAGGCAAAGCGTGAAAAAGGACAGATACTTATCGTCAACGGATTTGACCGCATCAGCGGGCCTGCC